>ERZ857969.452-NODE-452-length-69833-cov-6.896429_pt1 | contig 69833 bp, 82 predicted proteins | sample MGYA00519864_ERZ857969 | MGnify/ENA primary metagenome ERZ857969 (study PRJEB31778, sample SAMEA3449382) | human gut metagenome | biome: human gut; feature: human-associated habitat; material: faeces | place: United Kingdom | collected 2010/2012 ...
AGTTCATCTTCAACTGCGGCTCCATCGACAAGCGGTTTTATATGGATCTGCTCCAACTGGAGGAGGCGGAGTATAATCTCATTCGTTTCCCCCAGCGGGGCGTGTGCCTGTTCAAATGCGGCAATGAGCGGTATCTGTTGGAGGTACACGCCCCAGCCTACAAGGAGGCGCTGTTTGGCACAGCGGGCGGGCGATGAATGTGGTTGGGTATGGAGGAGGGACGGACAGCACGGCAGTGCAGTAATTGGACAACATGCGTGAGGGATGAAGCACCAATAACTGATTTATAAAAGGAAAAGGAGACTCTAATGAAACAAATCGAACTCTGGCAGAGCGGTCTGTCCACGGAGAGCATGAACCGATGAGCGCCGGTGCAGCAGCCGCGATCAAGGCGGCAATCGCGATCCTGTCCAACGAGGAGGCCCGCAAAAAGGTGGGCTGGGTCATCGCGGCTATCCTCTCTCCGCTGATCGTGCTGGTGGTCCTGCTCTGCGCCATCCTTTCCGGGGCCTCGCAGCATAATGTGTCCGCCGTGGAACTGTGCTTCCACGGTGGTTCTATTTCTGCCAGTGCCACGCCGGAGTATCAGGGATATATTGAGCAGATGCGAAACAGCTTCGCTCTGCTGGATGAGGCCATCGGGGAGATCAATGCCCAGTGTGAAGACGGAGAGAGCCTTGACGATACCCGCGTCAAGGCCATTTTTTATGCTCTGTATTTCGCCGCGGAACAGCCGGATGAGAATGGCGTCCATGCGTTTGCAGACTGTTTCATGGATTATGAGGAACGAACCCGAACGGCTACCACTACCGACGAGGAAGGCAATGAGGTGGAGACCATAGAAACCTACACAGTGGCCATCCCCGTGAATAACCTGGCTGAGATTTATGAGCGGATCGGCCAAGCCATGGGTCTTGAGATTACCACAGACCACCAGGCCAACGCCGACAGCATCTATAACCTCATCCTCTACGGCAGCCCCAGTGGAGGAAGCGGCGGCTGGTTCCCAGGGGCGGATGTCCCTTTCATTGGAGTAGATGGCTTCTGCTCCCCCATCGGGGCAGGCTGGGAGTCTGTGGTCACCTCGGAGTTCGGGTACCGCAGCGACCCCTTCACCGGCGAGATACGGGGACACACTGGGATGGATCTGGCGGTGCCAACAGGCACTCCCATCCGTGCGGCATTGCCCGGCACAGTGACCGTATCGCAGTACCACAGCAGCTATGGCTACTATGTGATGATCGACCATGGCAGCGGCATGTCCACCCTGTACGGCCACAATTCCCGTCTGCTGGCCCAGGTGGGCCAGACAGTGGAGGCCGGGGACATCATTTCTCTTTCCGGCTCCACCGGGCGTTCCACAGGTCCGCACCTGCACTTTGAGGTGCGTGTCAATGGGGAGCGGACTGATCCCCGCTACTATTTACCAACGACTGGAGGTTGATATTTTGCGGCTGAAACTTCAATTACCGGCCAAGGCCGGCCAGCTCCGCATCTCTGAGTGTGAGGCGGTTCGGCTGCTCACCTTGCCGGCCAAGGACTTTCAAGCCTTTCTGAATTGGCCCCAGAAAGAAAAATGTTGGGACATGCAGCCGCCCTATTATGATGAGGAGCACGGCAAACGGATCTATCGGGGCGTTCTCATTTTAGGAGAGGGCCATGAAGATGGAGTCTTTGCCTATGACGCGGGAGAACACTTTTCCTATCTTCCCGGCGCGAGAGCGGTGGTCGATTCCATTCTGGAACAGGCGGCGGAAAAGATCATCAGGGAGGGCACAGAGAACACCAACGAGGGCAGCTGGTGCTATTATTTCAGCGAGCTTTATGAACAGATGGGACTGGTGATAGAAGAAGGAAACGGCTTCGACGCCCTGCTCCTTGAGAAGCTGGAACAGCGGCCAGAGACAGCGGAGGTCACCCTGACAGATGAGTGTTTTGACATCTGCTATTACCTGGACTACTGCAAAAACCTGGCTTCGGAGCGGCCGGCACCCTCTCTTTCGGCAGGTGAAAAGGATGAGATCATATCAAGCATTCTCAACTATATGGCGGAGTATTTCGATGACAGCAGTCTCTATGATATCCTTCATAACACGCTGGGAATCCGCAACGATAAGATCGAGGCCCTGGGCTTTGCCCTGCAGAATGAATATGTGGACGAGCAGATGGAAGCAGACAGGTTACAGTCCGGCCATTTCCCGGAGTCAGGGAAACTGGCGAATTTGATCTCCGCTTACGAAGAACTGTATCAGCTCCCGGACGAGGAGCGTATCACCCACTTGGCTCCGGGGACTTTCAGTTACTGCCTCGACCCCGATGTGCCGGCTGAGCAGCTTCATGCTGTGTACCAGCAGGCGCTGTCTGCCCTCGAACTGAAAGGCGATAAAATCCAGATGGATAGACAATTCACTTCCCGTGATGAGATCATTTCCCGTATGCGGGACTGCCTGCTGGCCAAAGAACTGTCGGCTGGAGAAAGAGTGCTGTTCGTCGCTACCGAGCCGTATGGGGGCCCCGGTGACTTCGCTTTGCGAGGTGGAGTGATAGAGAGTGTGGATGAGCAGGACAAGACCTGCTCGGTGCGGGGGACTTTTTTCACAATGGAAAAAGTCCCCCTTCACTATGTGCTCGGCCGGTACAACCCGGCGATTGGCGAGGAACACTATGGATTCCGCGGCATTGTCCCTTATTTTTGCGAGGACAAAGAGCTGGCCGAGCATTACTTGCATGAGGCTGAAGTGATGTGGGACACAGAGATGGGAGAGGGACAGGGTCTTTCCATGTAAAGCGGAAGGCATACAGGAATAAAACGATGGGAGGAATACCATAGCGGTGCTGTATCAAGTAGTGGAACATGGGCGTCAAACTGCCTTTGTGGGTGAAAAAGAAGGTGGGCTTGCGGAGCTGCACCCCCTGTTGGAGCGGGCCTCTGCCATCGCAGAAGTGGAAACCAGCGGGTTCGCTGCTGCTCTGGCGCGGGCTGCGGCCGAGCGCGGTACTCCGCTCAGGCAAGTATTTGCAGACGAGACAGAAGCTCTGAGCCATGACCTCGGTCATGGCGGGATCGCGGAACAGCGGGTGGTCATTGATCTGGACGGCGGACGGATACGGGTGGAGTATGACCACCGGGCCGGCAGTCTGCAGGAGAGCTTGGACGCCCTGGCAAACCATTTTCCAACGGCAGGTGCCAACAGGATCCAGAACAGGCTCATAGCTTTCCTTGCGGAGCATGATGGAAGCGAGGAACTCTACAAGGTGCTTCACGATGAGCTGAGACTGGACAATCAGAAGATCGAAGCCATGGGCTTTGATCTCGCCCACCGCTATGAGCCGGACTGTGGTGACGCAAAAACGGCCCTGCGGGAGATCGCCGGCCGGCTGTCCGCTGCCGGCGAATGGGATACGGAGAGCATCTATGAGAGCTTAACGGAAGTCTTTGGAAGCGATCCGCTGCTGGATAAGCAGTCGGGGGCTGACACGAAAGAGGAAGAAAGGAGCATCAAAATCAAGCAGGATCAGTTGGATCTGCTCTGGCAACTGGAGGAGTTCAGAAAAAAGCATGAGCATCAGGCGGAGCCATCCGACTGGGCTATCCGGATGTGTGAGGCGTTTGTTGCCCGCAGTATGGGCTTCACGGACCGGGTGCAGTGGACAGAGCTGCTTCGGCAGAGAGGCGAAACCCTCTTCACCTTCGACTGGAAGTCTGGCAGCGTCAGCGACCATGTAGTCCAGTGGTGCAGGGAGAATCAGCGGAACTGGAGATACAGCCATCTTGGGGAGCTGCAGGTCTCCCATGGCGGCGAGTGGAGAAAGGTCGATTATTTCTGCAGGGATGGCAGAGAAACCAGCGTGTATTTTTCGCCGGATCCAGTGCAGGAACAGCAGCTCCAGGCATTGGCGGAAGACCCCGCCATCCATCTGCGGGACCTGCTCACCCTCGGCCTGCCGGACCACGATGTCTATCTGGTTCATGCTGCGGAGGATATGGGGTGGGTGCCTGCGGCAGATCTCCCCCGGCTGACTGCCCAGGGAAAGGAGGAATTCTCAGCACTGCTGGACGCCAAAGTCACTGCCATCCGCTCCGGCCCCTATGGTGTGGAGCTGGCGCTGGATGGGGTTGAGCCTCAACTGCTGGCACAATATGACGAAGCAATCGCCAATTACTCCAGGGCTGAAAATACCCTGGAACTTTTTATGTAATGGAGGGATCACAATGAAGAAAGCCACGGTCACCATTTCGTTTGATCAGGAGAAACTCAAAGCAATTCAGTTCTACGCAGGAAAGACCGGCACCTCTTTGGAATCGGAGTTGGATGCGTTCATGGAGAAGCTCTATAAGAAATATGTGCCATCCCAGACCAGAGAGTATATCGAAAGCATGGCGGAGCCGGAGGAACAGCCCCGCCCGCGGTCCGCCCGCTCACCTCGAAGCGCCACACTGGACAGCCTTGACGCTGGGAAGGAGGCTGAATAATGACAGGTTCTGTATCCGCCGAGGTGTGGCTGGATCAGCGGCGCTGGGACGCGCTGGATGAGGCGCTGAATGCCCAGGGCAGCGATATTGAACAGCATCTGCAGGACTATCTGATAACGCTGTACAACGAAACTGTTCCATTAGAACGATGGATGCAAATCGAAACGGCCATCACAAAGGAAGAACTGGAGTCGGCACGGGCAGCGGAAGACCAGAAAGTCTATGCGGCCTTTCATATTCGGGAACATGGCCACGACAGTATCTTCTCAACGGGGAACGGCGAGGAATTTCTGGATGTGGCCATACGGCTGCGCCGTTATCTGCAAGGGGGCGCCGCGGCGGTGAAGGGCGATTTCTCCCACCACTTTTATAATTCTCAGCCCATTACGCGGGAGCGGTTTGATGAATTGGCCGCCCTGCGCCTCGAAAATACCGGCAAGGTCACGGGCGCATTTGAGATTGATCTGGATGCCAGCTGGTGTTCCGCGCTGAATCTTGCAGATGGTTGGCAGAGCTTCAAAATCAAGGATGTATCTACGGCCGCCTACCACGCTAACCGGACCCATAACAGTCATAGAAACCAGCAATGGCGCAAGTTTGTAGACTATCTGTACGGTCGTGACATTGAACTCCAGACCTTTAATCCGGTTGAAATCAGAGGAATCCGTCCTCTGCGGGAGGGCGATCTCACCTTTTCGGAGGAGATCATTCTGTCAGGCCATGAATTGAATTTTCAGGTTGACTTTATCAGCGATGAGGCCCAGCGGGAGGTTCTTGGTCCGGCAGTGGACTATTTAGAGTCGGGGAGCTGGCTGGATATTCTCTGCAATTACGACGCCGCTCAGCAGGAGGTCGACGCCACTCTTTCCCTCACGCTATACTGCCAGGATGGAGCGGTACAGAAACTTTTCACCTATCCCCTGGGAAAAAAAGAACGGGCTCTTTTGCGAAAACAGATGGAAGCAGACTGCCTCGGCAGGACTGGGAAAACGCTGAACGATTACTACGCACAGTTGGATATGGAGCGTGAAGCCCCTCCTGAACTCACAGCAGGTACCAAAAGGCTGCCGGTAGATGCGGTGTCCTTTACCGATGAGATCGCAGAGTGTGATGGGAAACTGAACTTTTATATCCCCATAAATTTTGATCCTGACGAAGTATTTGGTACCAATGTTTCCTCCGCCCTCAAGGATGACTGGCTGAATGTGTACGCCAGCTTTGACTGGAAGACCGGGCGGATGGACAGCGCACTGGCCGTGTATCTTGTCTGCGCTGACGGGCATGAGTTTGAGTTTTCCTACCCACTGACTCCTGCGGAACAGGTCCGGTTGTGGGACCAGATGGACGCCTACTGCCGCCAACAGAGTGGACAGACCTTGGGGGAAACAAGGACCTCCCTGTTGCGGGAGCAGGTGGAAGAAGGGCTGGAGATTCAGTTATAGACGAAGGATTTTGATATCCTGCACAGTTTTTTATCTGTTATCCCCAACAAAGCAACGATTCTTTGTTGGAATTTGTGAATGGATTTTCCGCCAGCTCTGCGCCATTGTGTGTTTGGCTGCAAGCCCAAATGACACATCAAGGAGGAAAAATGTATGACGATCCAAAAACAAAATCTTATTCCCAGCGAACTAATTCTCAGAGTTACGGAGGAGGCCCAGTGCCTGATGGATATGCGGAGAGAGTCCATAGAGAATGGCGATCTGCCTGATATCCCGAAGGAACAAGACAACATGATCCAGCTCTACCGAAACGGACTCACACTCATTGGGAAGGCGTGGAATCTCCCCGATGAGGCGGCAGTAGCGCAGACGCGTCTGAGATATACTGCGCCGACTGGAGGAGAGAGCGAAACTTGGACACTGGCAGAGGAACAAATCTTAAACATTCTGTGGGGACTTTTCGATACTGCAGTGCATCTGGATAGTTTGGAAGATCGACAGGCTGTTTATGAGCTTGCTCAGGAGATCATGGACTTCCATGGACTTGATCTGCGGATAAAAAGAACTTGAGTGATGAACACACCCAAGAGGAGCCACCCGGTGAGGGTGGCTCCTCCCCTGTTCCCCCGCCGTTGCCCCCTGTGCGGCCCTGTGTGCCCTTTTCCAAGGAGGGGCAGCACCGTACACCTGTCACCCCTCCTGGCGATTTGCGGGGGCTTTGTGCGGCTGTTTCAAAAATGGGCGGTGACCATCCTGCGTTGATGGCCGCTCGCCTTTGCCTTTAGTGAGGGTGAACCGAGGGGTCGAAAACAGTGCGGGATAAAGCGCGGGGGTCGCAGAGCGCCCCCCACACAGCTTACACCGCCCCGCAATGCGGGTCGGGGAATGGTTTTGCGGGGGTCACTTTTCAGGGCCTGGGGTCAGCTCAGGGATCACCAAGGCCGGAGATGCCCATGCCCCCAGCCTTTTCCCAGCATCGAAACAGGGATATAGCCAGAAAAAGAGAGTTACCCCAGTTGTGTGAACGGCTGGGGCTTATTTGCTTGGAGGAGAAATATATGGCGAGAGAAAAAATCAAGTTCGCTCTGCGCATTGCTCCCGAAACGCAGCAGTTGGTCAAAGAACTCTGTGAAAGGGATAACTGTCAGAGTCAGAACGAGTTTATTGAAAAGGCAATCCGCTTCTATGCCGGCTATGTTTCCGGCAAGGAGGCCGCAGCGTACCTGCCGCCCGCACTGGTGACAGCCATGCGTGGAACCGTCCAAGACAGCGAGAACCGCATCGCCCGCCTGCTCTTCAAGCTGGCGGTGGAAGTCAACATGATGATGAATGTGCTGGCGGCGGGCATGGAGATCAGCGACGAGGACCTCAAGACACTCCGCGCCCGGTCTGTCCGTGAGGTAAAGCAGACCAATGGGCGCATCAGCTTCAAGGACGCCATTGACTACCAACGGGGCGTGGAGTGATACACAAAGGTGGTGACAGCCTGTGCCGCGCCTGATCTTCAAATGCCCCTATATCAAGGGCGGCACATCCGCCGCCACCGCCCACCTCGAAAACTATGTGAAGTATATGGCCACACGGGATGGTGTGGAGCGCATCGATCCGGGACGCAGTGAATGGCCGGCCACCTCAAAGCAGAAAGAGATGGTGGGACAGATTCTGCGGGACTTCCCGCTCAGCCGTGGGATGTTTGAATACGAGGACTATGCGACCGAGCCGACACGCGCCAACGCATCAGAGTTCATCACCCGTGCGCTGGAGGATAACTATGACCAGATCGCCAAGAAAGATAACTATCTGAAATACATCGCCACCCGTCCCCGTGCCCAGCGTGTCGGCTCCCACGGATTGTTTACTGGCGAGGAAGATCAACTCGTACTGTCGCAGGTAGCGGAAGCGGTTGCGGCCCACCCCGGCAATGTGTGGCTGCCCATCATCTCTCTGCGAAGGGAAGACGCTGCCCGCCTCGGCTACGACAAGGCGGAAGAATGGAAAGCGCTGCTCTCCAAGTATACCATGGAAATGGCGGAGGCGATGAAGATCCCTTGGGGAGATTTTCGGTGGTACGCCGCATTCCACGATGAGGCCCACCATCCCCATATCCACATGGTCTGCTACAGTGCCGATCCGTCGAAGGGTTTCCTCACCACACAGGGTATCGCCCAAATCAAGTCGGGATTGGCAAAAGAGATTTTCCGGCAGGAGTTGACGGAGCTTTACCAGGAGCAGACCCAGAGCCGGGACACGCTGAATGAGGACGCCCGTTCGGTGATGGAACAACTCATTGAACAGATGCAGAGCGGCGCCGCAGACGGTGGCCGTATGGAGGAGCTCATGGAGCATCTGGCGGAACGCCTGCGGCACACCGGAGGCAGGAAGCAGTACGGATACCTCAAGGCCCCGCTGAAAGCTGTGGTGGATGAGATCGTGGACGAGCTGTCCAAAGATCCCCGTGTCGCCGCGGCCTACGCCCTGTGGTATGAACTGCGGGAAGATGTGCTGCGCACCTACAAGGACGACCTGCCCCAGCGCCTGCCGCTTTCTCAGCAGAAGGAATTCAAGCGGATCAAAAACATCGTCATTGAGGAAGCGGTAAAGCTGGGGGCGCGCCAGCAGGTATTCCCTCCGGATGACCAGCAAGACCGTGTCCCTGGGGAGGACCAGGAGGAAGCACCGCTGCCGGAGGCGCCCCAGCCTGATAACGACTGGAATGATTTCGCGGAGCCCCCATCGGAGAATGTCCCAGACAAAACGGTGTCTGCGCCTGCCAAAGCGCAGATGAACTGGAGCGATGGGTACCGTCTGGCCCGCAGCTGTTTATTTGGCGGCAAGGATCAGGCCCAGGATTTTGAGCAGGCATTTACACTGTTCCAACAGGAAGCGCAGAAAGGCAGCGCACTGGCCATGCACGATCTGGGCCGGATGTTTGCGGATGGGCTGGGACGAGAGATCGACATGCAGGCTGCCCATATGTGGTACAGCAGGGCGCTGGCTGCTTTCCACGCGGTGGAGAGGCAGAAGAAAAACCGCTATGCGGAATACCGGATCGGCAAACTGTATGCCGCAGGTAACGGCTGTGAGCAGGACTATGGAGAAGCCGCCCGGTGGTTCCGGCTCTCCGCAGACAAAGGGTACAAGTACGCGCAATATTCCCTTGCCGGCCTGTTTCACCGTGGGCAGGGTGTGGCGCAGGACGATGCTCGGGCGCTGGAATTATATACAGCCTCCGCACAGCAGGGCTTTCCCTATGCCGCCTACGAGTTAGGAAAGATGTACCGGGACGGCATTGGTTGTGAGAAGGACGCCGAAGTGTCGGAACAGTGGTACCAGCAAGCCTTCGCCGGATTTCTTGAACTGGAACAGCAGAGCCATGACGATAAATTGCAGTACCGCATCGGATGGATGCTCCTCTACGGTGTAGGGACCATCAAAGATGAGGCGGCGGCTAAATCATGGTTTGAAGGGGCGTCCAAACTGGGTAATCCTCACGCACAATATCATTTGGCCAGGATGATCCTTGAAGACCCGGCCGCTTCCTCGGAGCAGGTTACTCAAGCAATCATTTGGTTATCGAAGGCGGCAGAGGCTGGCCAGGACTGCGCTCAATATGCGCTCGGCAAAATCTATCAGGATGGTCAGGGCATGAAAAAAGACATTCAAAGGGCGGTGGGATTATTCACACTTGCGGCGGCGCAGAAAAACAGCTTCGCCGCCTTTGCCCTTGGAAAGCTGTATCTTACCGGTGATGCGGCTCTGCCCAAGGACCCGGCCGCCGCGCTGAAGTGGCTCACATCCGCCGCGGAACTTGGGAATCAGTTTGCCCAGTACCGGCTGGGCAAACTGCTGCTCCAGGGGGAAGATGCACCGAAGGATGCGAACGCCGCTGTACATTGGCTTACCGCTGCGGCAGAACAGAACAATCAATATGCCCAGTATGCCCTCGGCAAGCTCTATCTGCTTGGGAAAGAGGTTCCGAAAAATAGAGCCAGTGCGATCAAGTGGTTCCAACTGGCGGCGGATCAAGGGAATGAGTATGCTCAATACTTTCTGGAGCACATGGATGACCGATTGGGCCAGCTGCCTGTGGCGGCCATCACTGCGCTGTTCCGTCATCTGGCCAACATCTTCCGGGAACAGAGCCAGCCGCCCCCCTCCGGTGGTATCCGGGTGGCGGTGGACCGGAAGCTCCTGCGGAAAATCAAGGCAAAGAAGATCGCTCAGGGCCATAAGGCGGACGACCATGAGCCGAATATGCAGCTGTAGTGAAGGAGGTTCTTTTTTGAAACGGAAACCAGAATTCAAGAGGTTGGCGTTGCTGATTCAGGCTGAAAGTGCTCAGAAGATGAAAAGACAAAGGCAACCCCGCCGCAGGCCCGTCCTGTTTCATCGAAAGCTCAAGGGAAGGAATCGGTGAGAAGTATATGAGATATGAAGCTGCGCTAATTTTGTTTCACGAGGAAGATGGGGATTTTTCACTTTGGACAGTGGACATGCCCAGCGAGATCGTGGCTGAGGCCAGAAAAACAGCGGACTTCCGCCAAGAGTTTCTGCTGGAGATCATGGAACTGGTTCCGGTAATAAATGGCCCTGCAGATACACGCTTACATTTTCTGTTTGAAATGAAGGACCAGTTCTTCCTATGTGCGATGAGCATGGATAAGGCATTCCTGTGGGATTACCAGCATGAGGGAAGCTCTGTCCGAGGGAGCAGAGAAGATATCGCTGAAGAACTCGGTGACTTTTTCCGTTGTCAGGCAGCAATGCCGGAAGAAATGACGATGTAAAGTTCCAGATTCACAGGAAAAAAAGACTGTGGGGCAAATTGTATCTCACGATCTTGGTTCTTATTGGTGAACTATATGGCATGGTTCAATGTCCTCAGATCATCATAATCATTATAGAATAGTTCTTCATTTTTCTATTCTACACAGTTTTGAGAAAGTAAATAATGAGAAGTTGAGGTGATGACAAAATGGGGAGTTACATCCACTTCACTGAGGAGCAAAAGCTCCGAGCCAACTCTGTCGACCTGGTGGAGTTCCTGCGCCGGCATGGAGAGAAACTCATCCCCTCCGGCCGGGACAAACGCCTCGCCTCGGATCACAGCATTACCGTGCACGGGAATGAGTGGTACGATCACGCCGCCGAGAGGGGCGGCCACTCCATTTCCTTTGTTCAAAATTTCTACGGTCTGACTTATCCTGAAGCGGTAACCCGTTTACTGAACGGTGAACAGGGGGAGGTATATGAGCTGGCAGAGAAAAAAGAAAAAGAGCCCCCAAAGGAATTTGCTCTGCCGCCCGCTAATCGGACCATGCATCGGGTGTATGCCTACCTGCTCCAGCAGAGGTACATCAGCCGAGAGATCCTCAACGCCTTCGCACAACGAGGACTGATCTATGAGAGCTGCGAACCGTCCAAGGACAAGTCCAAAGATTATCACAACGCCGTGTTCGTCGGATTCGATGAACACGGCGTTGCCCGTCATGCCCACAAGCGAGGGCTTTACACCCAGGGCAAGAGCTACCGGGGCAATGTGAAGAGCTGCGATCCCCGGTGTAGTTTCCACTGGACTGGGATCAGCGACCGCCTCTATGTGTTTGAGGCCCCTATTGACCTACTGGCCTTTCTCACCCTGTACCCGGACGGTTGGCAGCGGCACAGCTATGTCTCGCTCTGCGGCACAGCGGAACACGCCATGCTGTGGATGCTGGAGAAAAACCAGAATCTGCAGAAGGTTATCTTCTGTCTGGATCACGACGCTGCCGGAATCGAAGCTGCCGGCCGTCTCTCAGATCTTCTGCGGGAACACGGCTGTTCTCAAATTGCCCCGCTGCAATCTGAATACAAGGACTGGGATGAGGACTTAAAAGCGCAGCATGGACTGGAGGCCCAGCCCGCTGAGGAGCATCCGCAGCTTGTGACGGCGGGCCCCGTCTGTCAGAGGATCGGGGTCAGGTGCAGAGAGGCTCAGCCGGACCGAGCGGTTTATCAGATCCCTGGCCTGCTCCAGCGGTATCGAAATGATTGGCACAGTGGCCGCTTTGACCAGGCCATGGGACGCATGGAGACGATAGCGGCGCTGGCCCTCTCGGTGGTGCTACGGGAGTGTAAGCAAATGGGCGCCACGCTGACCATTGAGCAGGGCATCCGTTTTTTAGAAAGCCGCATCCAGCCCCATCGGAATCGAGGTATCCTCAAGAACCGGGCGGATGAGATCTCCATGCAGTTCCAAAGCGTATTGGCTAAGAACAATTGCCAGGGTATCCGTACCCAGGAAGAGAAAAAGGAGGCGGCCAACGAATGGCTGGAGCTGGCCATCTCCTGCGCCAAGGTACCAATCAAGTACGAGGCCGATGAGATCAAGCAGCGGCAGAAAGAGGGAAAAGTCCAACACGAAGCCAGTCAGGTGATGGTGTAAAACAAAACAACGAAGCGGAGGAATGGTTCAGTCCCATTCCTCCGCTTTCTCGTCGCCATTCTTTTGCCTGTTGAGATATTCTTTCTGCTCATTTTCATTGGCTGGCCGGGTTGCCTGCTTTCCACAGTCCGGGCATTGCTCCGGCAGCTCCAACACCTCAAACAGATAGTAGCAATGGTCACACGCGCAAATCAAAGCAATCACCTCATATTTGCTTATTATACCAGATAAAGCAGAATCTGAACATCCCCCCTCTGATATTAAGACACCAATACCCAAAGGAGGAAAACATGCCAACACAAGTTTTAGCACTCATCGCGGTGGGCACCGTCATGTTCCTTGTGATCAGCGGTCTCGCATTCCTTTCACACTATTACACACTGGATGGCATCAAGAGCAGAACCGTGGGCGACGGCCAGCACGGGACCGCACGGTGGGCCACCAAGCAGGAAATCAAGCAGACCTACGCCCACATCCCCTTTGAGCCGGAGTTGTGGCGCAAGGGGGAGCATCTGCCGGAAAAGCAGGGACTCATCCTCGGATGTGAGGGACCAAAGGGGCATGTGACTGCCGTTGTGGACACCGATGATATCCACGCTCTGGTCACCGCTGCCAGCGGCGCAGGCAAGACCGCATTCTTCCTTTACCCCAACATCGAATATGCTCTGGCCTCCGGGATGTCATTTCTCTGCACTGACACCAAGGGCGACTTGTTCCGAAACTACGCCGGTATCGCCAAGAACTGCTATGGATACCAGATTGCTGTGTTGGATCTCCGCAACCCCACCCGCTCCGACGCCAATAATCTGCTTCACCTGATCAACAAGTACATGGATCTCTATAAGGCTGACCCAAACGATCTGGTCTCCAAGGCCAAGGCGGAGAAATACGCCAAGATCCTTGCCAAGACCCTCATCAACACCAGCGGCGGAGACAGCGCCCAATATGGGCAGAACGCCTTCTTCTATGACTCCGCTGAGGGGCTGCTCACCGCCATGTTTTTGCTGGTGGCCGAGTATCTTCCCACCGAGGATGAGGACGGCAATCCTGTTGAAAAGCGGCACATTGTCTCTGTGTTCAAGCTGGTGCAGGAGCTTCTGGCACCCAGCCGGATCAAGGGAAAAAACCAATTCCAGCTTCTGCTGGAAAAACTTCCGCCTGACCACAAGGCCCGCTGGTTTGCTGGGGCTGCTCTCAACACAGCAGAGCAGGCTATGGCCTCAGTGATCTCCACGGTGCTGTCCCGCCTCAATGCTTTCCTCGACTCGGAGATGGAGCAGATCCTCTGCTTTGACACCGCTATTGACGCCGAGAAGTTCTGCAGCGAGAAGTCCGCCATCTTCATCGTACTCCCGGAGGAGGACCAGACCAAGTATTTCATGGTATCCCTGATCCTGCAAAACCTCTACCGGGAGATCCTCACTGTGGCGGATGAGAATGGTGGACGGCTGAAAAATCGGGTGGTCTTTTTTGCCGATGAGCTGGGCACCTGTCCACCTATCCAGTCACTGGAACTAATGTTCAGCGCCTCAAGAAGCAGAGGGTTAATGTTGGTACCCATTGTGCAGAGCATCACAGGACAGCTTCAAAAAAACTATGGAAAAGAGGGTTCGGAGATCATTGTGGACAACTGTCAGGTGAATATTTTCGGCGGTTTTGCCCCCGCCAGCCAGACGGCGGTAGAACTGTCCAAGGCCCTGGGAAGCCGTACCGTACTCTCCGGCAGCATTTCCAGAGGGAAGAACGACCCCAGTCAGTCCCTCCAGATGATGGAGCGGCCTCTGATGACCCCAGACGAGCTTAAATCTATGCCCAAGGGCAGCTTTATTGTGGCCAAGACCGGCGTCCATCCAATGCAGACCCGGCTGCGTCTTTTCCTGGACTGGGGAATTCAGTTCGGGAAGTCCTACGAGGTGCCGGAGCGTGCCCAGCGAGCCGTGGCCTACGCCGATAAGCAGGAACTGGAGGAGGCCATCATCCGCCGCCACCACGGGACGATTGTACTAAACGAGGTGCCGCCGCAGGGAACGAACTCAAATACCGGTGGTATGTCTCAGGGGATGCAGGCCGTACCGGACTCCCGCAAGACGGCCTTCCGGCCTTGATGGAGGTGAGGCGAATGAATCGTTTTAGAGACATCTATACTTCCGATCTGAGTCACCGGGCCAGAACTGTCTATATGTACCTCAAGGACCGGGCGGACAGCGAGGGCCGCTGCTGGCCATCCATCAAGACAATCGCCCTGGAACTGGGTCTCTCCCGCTCCACCGTCAAGCGGGCGCTGGATGACCTCTGCAAAGCCGGGCTGCTGCAGAAAGACCAACGCTGGCGGGAGAACGGCAGCTATACCTCCAACTTATATAAACTGCTATAAAACAAAAGACTGAAAAAGGCGGACCCTCCCACCAAGGGGAGAGTCCGCCTATTCGCTGAACTGAGGAATGGTTCATGATGAACCAACCAGAAGAACCCACTCTAAGGATTTTTATTAACTACAGAAAATAACAGTGATAGAGCAGCAGACCGATTACTTCTTGATCCAGTCGAGAAAGGTAGCCACCTTTTCCATCTCCTCCTGGTCAAGTTCCAGTAGCTTTTCACGCAGCTGAGTCCGCAAAGAGTCCTGATTTTCCAACCCACTGAAAAATTCTGAGGGAGTCAAATCAAAATATTCAATGATATTAAACAACTCTCTGAGAGATGGAAGGGATGATCCATTAGTGATACCACGGATATAGGAACCGCTCTTGCCCAGATCCAGGCTCATGCGATGCTCTGAAATTTCCCTCTTTACTCGGAGTTCAGTGATTCGGTCTCTTACATATTTTTCATACAGCACAGTGTCTTCCATTTGGCCCCCTCCTCTCATTATTATTTTAATACGAATAAAACCGACGGATTGGTATTTACAAAACCAATTTATGCTTTATATTCAGCTTTATTGGTGGTATAATAACTAATTATGAGAGAAAGTTGGTTTTTTAATCGCGAATAAAAGTGTAGGAGGTTGCTTTATGACGGCTTGCGCGATTACAGGTCCACGACCTGGTCGGTTCAGTTTCAAAGAAGACGAAGCCAGCATTTCCTGCGTACAACTAAAGGAACAATTGCAAAGACAACTGGTTCTGTTGTATGAAAGAGGGGTTCGCCGATTCTATACTGGGGGTGCCATTGGAGTGGACCTTTGGGCTGCAGAAATATTATCCCAGATGAAAAGCAATGACAGCTACTCTGCTCTGCAAATGGTACTTGCGATTCCGTTCGTTGGCTATGATAAAGCATGGAACGAATGTGACCGGGTTCGGATGCAGCACATCCAAATGGTGTCTGAGGTCGTTATTGTGTGTCCATCAGCTGACACTGAGAGCTACCGGTCACGGAATTATTATATGGTGGATCATGCTGATTATTTGTTGGCAGTGTGTGACCACAGCAATCCGCCAAGACGCAGCGGGACAGGTATGACTGTTCGGTATGCGAAAAAGAAAAATATGCCCACAATATACATCCATCCGCAAACATTGACAGTGAGAACCGAAAACATGGAGGAAAAGGTATCTGAAACAGATGAATTTGATTCTGAAACGAATAAGATTTCACATCTGGATGTTTGGAACCAAATGTGAACTCGTACTGCAGAAAATAATGCTCTCTATACGAGGAAATACCCAGGATGTTCATATAGAAGAAAGAGCAGAATGGGATATCGAAAATGAAACAGAAGATATCATTGATCAAAGGTTCCCCTTTTCCGACGAGAAGGCTCCACACCTGGATCCAAGAAGGACAATGCTTTTCCAGGCTGCATTCCAAAAATCCAGGTGTCAGTTTTGGAATGCTTGGTTCTTCCGCAGGTATATCCAGAAGCAGTTCCAATGGGGCCTTTCTCATGGTATCACAACCTATATTGTGGATTACTCCTCTCCGTTCGGTCTCTTATCTTTGGAAGTTCTACATCGCATCAAAAAGGAGGGCAAAAACTTCAAGTTGTTTGGTATGCGAAGCAGCTACTGGGGAAGAAGAAAGAGCTATCGACTTATCCCAGAAACTGATATCGAGCTTTTGATCCTTGTTAGCCAATGCGATCACAGCTATCATCATCTATGTATATCAGACAGCATTCGTGCAGTATATCCAAATGTGGGGATTGTATGTACAGAAAAGGGAATATCAGTATCTCGGAAGTATATCTATGAATCATTGCTTAAGACATTGATTCAATAGATTCAAATAATTGCGGAAAACAGTACAAGATACTCCCCAAAGAATCGCTATTGTGATATAATAAAATAATACAGCATTGATCATTGGTACAGTTATGGTCAGCAGAGCGTATAGCTCTGTTATGAGCGAGGTTTTTCATGCAAAATAGATCAGCCACATTTCGAGCAATTCATGATACATATCGCAGAAAACAGGTGCACATCAAACAATCCAGATCCCCCAAAGGATGTGGGTTAGTCCGTGCGGCCTTTTCACGCCCTGCGTTAGTCTGTCTTTATGACAGTGCGGCGCAGGGCATTTTTTTATCTTCTGAAAGGAGTCAAAGAACATGAGCCTCAAATATACTTGCCCCCACTGTGGTACGCCCTTGGGCTATCAGGGCCTGTGCTGGAAATGCAAGGCAGAGCAGGATCGAAACGCTGCATTGGCATGGACAGCGGAACAAATTGAAGAAAAGCAGAAGGAAGTGATCCAAAATATTCAGCGGCTGGCGGATATGGAAGACCCGGAGATCACCGACTTCTGGAAATTGCTCAGCTATCGGGATGCTATCACCCCAGAGATCCAGCGGGCTGCACTGGCCGCAGAGGTGTTCTGGCCCGGTGAGATCTATTATCACGCACCCGCTGATGTGCGGGACGGACTGATCGCCGCTCTGTTGGCCACGAAGGATGCCGACAAGGCCAGCCTCCTGATGTGCTGTCTGGCCATACAGGGGGATGAGCGGGCGCTGGAAACTCTGTTGGAGCTGGAACAGCATCCCCGCCCCTGGCGAAAGAAACTCTATGTAGACCCCTCCATCTACGCCCAGTGCGGCGGCTGGACCTTTGACAAAGAGGGCCGCCGGGTGCAGCTCAATTTCGATACCTGTTACCCCATGGTCAAGGGAGCACCGGGAGAAACATCCCCTGTTCGCATCGGCCGGGTGAGGGAGGATACCTGCCCCCACTGCGGCGGGCGGATGGTGGATATGCTGGTGCTGGACGGTCGGGATAAGCGGCTGAAGTTTTTGGGGATCAACGGCATCCTCACCGCCACCTGCTGTCCCAACTGCGTGGGATTTCTGGAAGGCCCCGCCTTTAACCGTTTTCATCTGGACGGCAGTGTGGAAGTGCTCCCCTCCGAAACTTTTGACGGGTCGGAGAAGATGGATTGCTATATCCGGCCGGAGGACTACAAGATGCTGGCAGAGAATCCCTTTGCATTGGGAAGAAAGCCGGTTTCCCTATTCTACGGTGCGGAGTTTTTAGACCTGAATACCATTGGCGGCTTTGCCAACTGGGTGCAAGACTGGGAGTATGCCGCCTGCCCCAAGTGCGGCAAGCCCATGAAGTATCTGGCCCAGATCCAGTGGGATACGGTGATGGACGGCATGGAGGGAACGCTCTACATTGAGGTTTGCCCCGAATGTCAGATTGCGGCAATGCTGCACCAACAGACCTGAGAGGAGGGATTAGGGTGCCTTTGCCAAAGCGTGATGGAGGAAATGGACGCTATTACCTGATCCATAAGACAAATGTTGATCTCCAAGTGTTGGGACACGCCGATCAGTGTATCCAGGATATCCTGGACGGAACCGCCCGTGAAAACCATTCCGATTACCCTGTGATCGTTAGGAGCCAAAGCGGGACGCCCTTTCTCCCGGAGCAGCTGCTGGAGCGTTATCTGTTCCGCTTACCGTTGAAGGACTTTCCCTGTGGGGATGCCGCTCTCTTCTGCGACGCCCTGCGGCGGCTGGTAGGATGGGAGCCAATTCGATATACACTGGAGAAGTACATAGAAAAGCAGGTGCAGGAACGGTACTTCGTTGTTGGAGAGCGGGACGATGGTTTTACGGTCTTTCCGCCCTGCACCGTGTGGCCGGAACTGCGCCCGGAAGATGTAGACGATGGCTTGCTGCACTTCGCCTGTTATGTGGCGGTCTGTTGTACCGTGTATGGGCAGAGTTTTGAGGCTCTTACCACCAAACACATTCTCGGCCTGGTTTCCCAACTCAACCCGGATATGGTAAAGGAGCTGAAGACCAACGGCAGTGGCAAGCTGCCTCCTGATCTTCAAAAGAGGAAGACAAAGCACCTGACTGCCTCGGCCAACGACACTTTCGCCACCATCCGCATCACCGCCAAAGACTCCACTGAGGAGTGCTATGCTGAAGTCCTGGACTATCTGTGCGCGGTACTGGAACAGGAGGAATTCCCCCGCAGCTACTCCATCGAATTCCGTGGGCCGGAGAAGCTCTACCTGCCCATTCCCGGACTGCCCAAGAAGGGCGTTCATCAACTCTTTGCCTGCGCTGTCCAATACCCAAAATTACACGCCGATATTGAGCGGTATGCACGGCTGGCCATGCGGGAGTATGAGTGGTACAACAACCTCCCCGATGAATCCTGCGCCATGCCCGGCACCTTCGCTGTGTTCGCTCTGGGGCTGGAAGGAGAACAGTGGGCACCGCTGGTGGTAGAGTATCTGGATCTATGCGATGATGAGCACTCTTCCTTACAAGAAAAATTCCTCCATGCCTTTATCTGCAAGTTCGGTTTCCGACTGTGGACATTGGGCGTGCTGGTGCGGGGCGCATTGTCTATGCAGTGGCTGAAGCCTGCCAAAGCGTTCCACACGCTAATCGCCAATGAGGAGAGCCTGGATGCTCTGCTGGCAGTCAAGCGCCGATTTCCCGCCTATCTCCTGCCGGACGAGAACAAGGATGCAAAATTCCAGGCTATCGCCTGGCGGAGCCTACTCTGGGCCATCTGGGGCAAAGATTCCGAGAATGGCGGCAGCAAGATGATCAAGGCGGCTCCAAAGGAGCTGAGGGAGAAATACCAGCAGGTGTTTGCGTAAGGAGGCGCTGCTATGTGTGAGTACTGCCGAAACATTCGAACATGGAGAAAATTTGATGCCCCCAAGGACTACCTGACCTGTATTGCCTATATTCAGCAGTTGGTGAAACAAGGTGAATTTGAACTGCTGACAGAGGAATCCACCTGCCCGCTGGAGAAGGTAAAGACCGAGGACGGCTGGGCGGATGAGATTATGGCCCACATGATACAATGCAAACACTGCGGGCAGATATTCACCTGTGTGGTCAACACCTGGCGTGGCAGTGGACACTTCAAAAAAGGCAAGGGATGACACAGAAAAGGCGGTGAAACGATGAATCAGGCAGAAAAAGCAGAGCTGCTGGAGCAGATTGAGAAGTGGAATGATACGGACGAGTTCTCCCGGTGCATCCAGGCCATCGAAGCCGTCCCGGAAACAGAGCGGGACTATCTGCTGACCCTCAAGTTAAGCCGGGCTTACAGCAATTTGGCGGTGCTGGGGGATCACAGCGTGCATGGGACGGACAACCAGGTGGACGGTGACCTTCTAAGGCACGCCATTGAACTGCTGGAATCCATCCACTTTCAGGGGGAGAAAGACCCTTATTGGAACGCCCGCATGGGATATTCCACTCTGATGGCCTATTCCTCCGCCGCCACCGCCTATGAATACGCCCAGCGGTGGCTGGCCCTGGCTCCGAAGGACCCGGACGCCCAAAAGCTGGTGCGGGACTGCGAGGGGTATTTGGAAGAAGAACGAACCCTGGCGCTTGATTTAGAAGAACGGGAAGAAATTATCCGGCAGGAAACTCCCGATGATGGAAAGGTTGTGATCTGTAAATGAACAGCGAAACAATCATGGCTTTTTTGCAGACGCATTGGTACATCGTCTCGCTGGTGGTGGGCGTGGTAATTCTGATTGGAGCTATTCGCAACTGGAACTGGCTTTGCGATCCCACCGGTGCGCCCAACTCCCACCGCTATGGCCGCGGTTCCCGGCGGGTGATCTTCTTCCTGCTGGGCGTGGTGCTGATCGTGGTGGGCATCTGGGGCTTTATACTGACACTGAAGTAAGGAGGCAGCATCATGACTGAAAAATATCCCACCTGGCTGGAAGGCCATGTGAAGGACTGGGCGGAGAAGCGCCTACCCACAGTGACCCTTTGTTCCACCGCCGGCAACGAACTGCTGGAGGTGTGGTACTACGGAGATCTGTTCACGATAAAAGGGGAACCTCAGCCCTATCTTGTGGACGGTGAGGCTCCCGGACTGGTGGCTGCTCGTGACCCGGAGAGCGGCGAGGAGTTCATCATCTTCGATAATGGGCGGCACGGCTATAACAATCTGTTCTGCGATGAACGCGACCCCACAGAGCTGGAACACCGCCCTCTCAAACGATATGAGATCCCCGCTTCCAAGCTGGTGCTGGAGTTGGGTTACAGCATCGACTATGACGATGAAAAAGAGGATTGGGAACCAGACGAGGATGACACTGTAGAACTGATCAATGGCGGCCGGATGCCCTGGGAACAGGTCAAGCGGGACGGCATCGACTACATTGCCCTCTTTTATGTGGACGAGAAGGGAAAGCAGATTCAGATTCTGGATGAGGAACTGGCATGAGTATGGTCATTCAATCGTTCGAGCATCTGCATGACAACAGAGTCCTGCGCTACTGCGCTGACTTTGAAGCCCACACCCTGCACATGGATACCCAGACTGAGGCCGGAGAAAAAGTATCCGTTCGCTTCACCGGCCTGCTGGCTCACTGTTTCAAGAATGTGATCCAGGATAACATCCTCTTTGATATGGAAGAGCTCACCATAGGCGGATTTTTTGAGCTGTACAAAGAGCTGTTGGAGCATTCTCTCCAATATGGATTCCCCGCCTGTTGCAGCATCGAGGAACTGCGGGAGCGGATGGACCGGGAGAAGATCCGGGTATTCGTCATCGAATCTTCCCTTGGATTGTGTGGATTTGTACTGGCCCAGGAGGTGAAACTGCAATGTCCATAACCGCTTATGAAGTACAAGCCCATGGGCACGATCGCAGCGGCAATGACTATGGCTATGTCAATATCATGTACCGCTATGACGGCAAAAAGCCCTGCCCCAGACCAGAGCAGTGTGAGAAAATGGAGGTCATGTGGGCAGATGAGAGCGTCTACGGACCGCCTGCTCCCGGCAGCAAGGTTGGCGATTTTATCAAGACATGGCGGATGGGGCCATTCAACTGCGGGGTATTTACCCACCGGGAGATCGCTCACCAGCTGGCGGACAGTTTCACCGGCCTGAAGATCAAAGAGCTGGAATGGTTTGAAAACCCCAGAGAAAAGACGCTGAAAAATGGCAAGCCCAGAGCACGGCGGGCCAAGTGGCTGCCGGAGCGGGAGGTGGATCTGGTGTACCTCTATTCCGACTGCTATATAGACGCCCGTGACCCTGCCCCCATTCAGACCGACTTCTTTACCGTTACAAGGCTGGATGCCTGGGGTGAAACAGCCTGGTTCATGTGTTCCCCGGAGATGGCTCAGCGGCTCAGTGCCATGGACTTTGAAAGTCTGGCTATTGAAGAAACTACTATTGTGGGATAGGAGGAATGTAGCATGAAGGTGCTGAGCGTGGTGGGCGATACACCAGGCTGGACCTATATCAGTGAGATTTACCATGAAATGCTCCCTGCCAGCACACGAGAGACTATCCGTCATCCGGAATTGGCGGCCGAAAAAACGAAAGCGGCACTGGAACCGATCCTGCTGGAACGGTTCTCCCATCTGGATGTTGATTTCTGCTTTTGTTTCCGATGCCTCGACCGAGATTCTGGCTGGGTGTCCAAGGCAAGGCTCAGTAAAAACGATGATTCTCACAGTTGGTACACCCTTAACCATGTAGAGCGAGCATCATGCACTCTGGGTATGGATATTGTGGTCCATAAAGAAGATGTTATTCCGATCAAGAACGATAAGGATGCCCAAAAACGACTGCTGGGCACAGAGTTTTGGCCTTTTCTGCAAAAGACCCTGCCCAAATACAAAAAGAAGATCCCCATGACGGATAAAGACTTGGAGTTGCTGCTCTCCACCTTGCATGACTGGCTGGAACAGCAGGGATGGATTACTGAGGAAGGAGCGATACCGCATGATAGAGACAGATGAAAACCGGGCAGTGCTCTATGTAGAAGTGATTTTCTGGAGCAGCAAACGCAAGACACCGCCCAGCTTGATCAGTGGAAGATATCGCCCCCACTTTGTGGTTAAAGGAACCGTAGAATATTTGGGCGTATGCTTTCTGGATGGAACTGAGTGTAACTTTGATCGGCCTGCTCTTGGCAATGCCCAGCCCCTCTATCCGGATACTGTAGATTATGGTCCGCTGGCGGATGATGTGGAGTTTTTGATCTTCGAAGGGGCCAACACTGTCGGAGAAGGCCGGGTGCTGGGCCGAACCATCCCCTATCAAGTAAAACAGCAGAGAAAGTAGGTGCCTTATGTTTGAAGCATTTTATGAAATGTACGAGCCAGAGGAGCAAGAGGTTATCGCCCTCATCAGCCACACCTTGGGGGCGGGATACAACAACCGCGGTGGGTTTTGGCAGATGACCGTCTCCTCCTTGGGTCTGGTGTTTTGCGCGGATGGCAGGGCTGAGATTCGGGAGGGACGGCTGGAGTGGCCTGTCACCGAGGAGGAGCGGAACAGTGACAAAGGCTGGGGACGGTTTCAGGATAAGCAGATCTGCCGTCTCAAGGTCCGCAGGCTGCTGGACGACATGGTACCCAGCCACACCACGCCGGAAAAATTCAACTGCTGGGCGGTGATCCAGGTGCTGGAGCCATCGGTTTCCTGCCCCCAGCTGGAGGCAGTTCTGGAGGAATACAACAAGCCTGTGGTCATTGAGGACCCAGTGCTGGGAACGCTGACCCTGGAACGGAAGTTTGATATGTTCGAGGCCACTGTCACCTGGAACGGGAAGGAAATTCTTTTGCATCTGGAAATCAACCCAGAGAGCAAATCCTCCTGGAGCCGTGCCCGCACCGCTGCCAAGAAGCTGGTCACAGATCAAGAAAACTGGGACAGGGCTATGCGGGAATTCGCCGCTGAAAAGCTGACGGGGCTCGCCAACGACTGGCAGGCGGAGGACGAAGCACATCGGGATGACGCACCCATCACGGAGGAGACCTTTGCAAAGCGCATCACCCTCTCGGAACTGTCGGTCACCTCCGGCGGCAGCTTCACCGCCTATTTTAACGACGATGATATGTTTTGGGGACATGCCGTGGAGATCTGCGGCTCTCTGAAAAAGGGCATTACCTATGCTGATCTTGCGGGATAAGAAGGAGCCAATATGAAACTGAACAGTAAACGAGTGGATATAGAATATCAGCCAGGCGAGGAGATCTTCACCTTCCCTGATGAGACGGGCTTGCCCTTCATTTTCGATGTTGATAAGGAGCTGACCTGCGATCCGGCGGCGATGGAGATCGCGGGACAGATGCTGGATGAGGCCGAGTCTTTTGCAGAAAAGGCGAAAGAGGTATTGAAGAAGGTATTAGCCGACGAAGATCATGGGGATCACGGCACTGTGGCCTACTTTATGGAATTCCATCGGGATGAGGTAGACCCCGATACAGCGGCCGCCCTGTTCCCCGGAACCGACCCGGCTGCCCGGACCTTTGGGGAGATGGTGGACTACCTGAAGCTGAAACGTTTCGGCAGCTGTGTCCACTATAAAACAAAGAAGCAGGCGTTCATTCTCGACCTTGCCTTCAACCCGGAAATCACCGATGAACTGATGGTGGTTTATTTCGATTTGGGGAAAGAGGTCATTGGAATTGCCCATGAGAGCTGAGGAGTGCAAATGATGATTTCAACAAAAAATCTATCTGGTCTGCCCGATGCAGAACGCTTAAAAATCTTTTGCAAGGGGCTTGCAGCTCTCGACATCATCATGTTAGAGGAGGAATGGAGTTTTATTCGCCGGAATACATACAACCCCACATGGCGAAAAGGCAAGGAGGCATTTTTTACCACTGATGGTAGTGACCAGAGCATGATTGTAATATTCACATCCGAAGGCTGCGTGATCAATGGCGTGGATTCCGAACTCTACGATTGGGAAGAAAAACTCCCGCGAATCGAAGACTTGACAGATGGGATGCCCCCTGCTTTGCAAAAGCTCATGGGCAGCCGTGAAGTCAAAAAAATGAAAAGCACCTTCTGCGTCTGGGCGGAAGATGGCATCACCTGGCAATGCAATCCTATGGACGGCGAGGACGCATCCAAGGATCTGCTCTCCACGATTGATGGCAATCCACAAACCTATGTGGAGTACGGAAAGTGGTTTTACCCAGCAGATCTGCCTTTGGAAATTGTGCGTCAGCTTGCGGACGGTATGCCAGTGACAAAAGAAATGGTTGCTGCGCTGAATCCAAGGCGCAATGAATGGGAAGAAATCAAGTCGGGGTTAGATAAGATTGGATATCCAAATGAACTTTGATCTGCGGCGGACAGGAGATGATTTGAATGATCAAAGAACGCATCCCAATCTCCGGCGACCTGGGCAGCAAGGTCAAGCAGCTGATGGCGTACGCCGGTTGGTACGAGGGCCGCAGCGTGGATATCTCCATTGCGGAGCGGTATTATGCTGATCGGGGTGTCCCAATGATGAAGGCTACCCAGCGGTTTTACCGTAAATATTTCGGCTTGTGTTGTGAGTGGTACTTAGATCAGAAAAAGATGAAGTGGGCTGCAGACTTTGAGTTTGCACTGTTTCCATTTCTCATAAACGGTATTAAAGACCATTTGGAGGATGCCTATTTTCGGGATATGTCCGGCTGTGAACTGGCGGAGATCGAGCAGGCTGCGGGCCAAAAATGTCAGCCCATCGGCATGATCGGCTACTACTACCCGGCGCAGGTCTGGATCTCGGAGTATGGAACGCTGTATGCGAAATATGAGTATCAGGATGAGATCGAATGCTTCCCCGATGTGTTCGCCTTGATTGAACGGGAACTGCGGCAATGTAAGTTTGATTCTGCCGCCATGAAAACTGTGGAAGCACTGGATGGAAAGGTATAAGGAGGGACTGCCATGAGTATCAAAGAAAAACTGGAATCGCTGGGCAAAAATAGCGTTGAACTGAAAATAGCCAGAAAAGAAAAATACAAGCTGGGCGCTACCCGCTTTGGTGGACAGCCGGATGTGCCGCCCGATTTCGTGTGGCCTACCTATGAAGGGGAAAGCTCCTTTGACCATGTGGTGAAGGACCGGCCCCTCACTTTCCTGGCCCAGTTTAACTGCGAGGAGCTGGCCCAATTTGACACAGAGCATCTTCTGCCTGACCACGGCCTGCTCTCTTTCTTCTATGAAACGGACACCCAGTGCTGGGGCTATGACCCAAAAGACAAGGGATGTGCCCGCGTCTATTGGTTTGAGGACATCTCCGCGTTGTCCGCTGCCAGCTTCCCGGCAGATATGGAGGAGGACTTCAAGTTCCCCATGGTCAAGGTCAAGCTGTCCCAAAAGACTTCCTATCCCTCATGGGTGGACTTCAGCGAGGTGTTCCCGGGTGAGGAGGATGACGATGCCTTCAATGCTGCGTGGGACGAGCTGACCGGCGAGGATTCGGAATACCGCTCCAAGCTGCTGGGCTGGCCAGATGTGATCCAGAACAGTATGTTCAGCGAGTGTGACCTGGTGACACAGGGCTACTACCTGGGTAACGGCTGGAGCAAGGTCCCGAAGGAGGTCAGCCAGCGGGCAAAAGAGAGCGCCCGTGACCGCTGGATGTTGCTGTTCCAACTGGATACCGTGGAGTGCGGTGATTTCGAGTTGATGTTCGGGGACTGCGGACACATCTATTTTTACATCACGAAAGAGGATTTGGCAGCCCGCCGTTTTGACCGCGTGTGGCTGATCCTCCAGTGCTGCTGAGGGAGGCTCATTGTATGGACTATTTGAAGATGTTGCATGAAGACTCTGCTTTGTCAGAGAAATTTGATGCTCTTTTTGATTTCTGTTTACTGGATGAACTGACTCCACGTGAGGATGCTAATGGCCGATATACCTTTACCATACCCGGTATGGCTTTTGCCATAGACGGCTCCGGTGGAGAATATCACCTGTTGGAGGATGGCTCCATCAGCTATAACAGTAGCGAAGGTCAAACAGGGCGTTTAGCTGAGAATATGGAGGATCTCTTTTCTCTGCTGGTAAGTTGTATCTGCTGGCATGACTATTGTGATGCAAAGCAGTATGTAGATTCCAGAACGCTGGAGGAATATGGACAGCGGAGGCGTGGCAGTAACTTGAAAAATATTGATATGGACAGTTGGCGTCGGATATCCGATGCTTTCGGCATCCCTACCGGCGAGCCGCTGGCTCCGGTTCTGGAGCGTTTCCGCCAAGCAACACAGCGCCAACCTCTGTATCAGTGTATTTTCCATGAAGATGACGGTAGCCTGACCGAATCCTACGGTCTGATGTTTGAATAGAAAGGGAAACAAGTGGATTTTGACATTTGGCGCAATCAAATATTGCAGAATCTCCAGGATATCTCACCGCTAAGATTTAGAATGTCACAGGATGAAGTTATGGAAATCTTCGGAAACCCTGATGCCGTTTCAACAATGAGAAGCAATGGGAAACCTTTAATTCTCAAATATCGTGACATTGAACTGCATTTCGATAGAAAGGCCCCTCATGGGCTCTACCTAATTTATAGTGACGACGAGATTGAGCTGAGCATAACGGATAACCACAAAGAACTGCTACAACTGATTACAAACAAAGAGCCAGTTGACAATGAGTTCTTCCTCCGGGATGGGGCCGTTTATTTCTCCGGCCTGTATGAAAATGGTCTGTTGAAAGGTGTCATGCCCGAAGATTTCAGTTGCTGGCACTATTGGGGTAAATCTGCCACGGCCTGTTTCCTGGGCGGGATTCGTCTGCGAGGAGCATATCCTGCATCTTTCCAGGTGCTGAACTATGCCTACGCCATGGACAAAACAGCCGTCTACACCACCAGCGGGAGAATTCCCGGCGCAGATCTGGGAACTTTCCAGGTGTTGGACAACGGCCAGAACGATTCGGGTGCGCCCCAAGGATATGCAAAGGACTGCCAGCAGGTCTACTTTCACAACGGGGACGGCAAGGTGAAAATCATCAAGGGTGCGGAAGTTTTTTCTTTCCGATCATTGGGCGACACCTATTTTGCCAGGGATGAGAAACGGATCTATGCCTACGGCAAGCAGCTCCCCAAAGCGGAGCTGACTTCCTGGGAACTGCTTGGGCACTGGTATTCCCGAGATGCCAAGCGGGTGTACTACCTCAACCGGGAAATTAAGGGAGCGGATTGGGACAGTTTCACGGTATGCACCCCGCTGGACGCTCCTCCGCTTGCCGATCATCTGGCCTGCGACAAAGACCATTTTTACCAGAACGATGAGATGGTCGAAGAACCGCTGTGGCTAAAAATGCTCCAATCTATACAAAAAGATGAAAGGACGAAACGATATGCCCACAACAGAATGGATGAACAAATATGAAGCAATCAAGGACAAGCTGACCTGTAAAACCGACCTGGACGCGCACTTTACCGAAAAGGTGATCGGGACGATGGCCGTGGATGTGCTGGATATCGGGCCCGTCCATTTCCCCTCCGGGACGATCTTCGCCTGCGACCCGCTGGTGGAGCTGGAGGACACACCGCCTTTTATACAGACGATCCCCGCCGGAACTTACCCGGTAAAAATCTGCGTGGTGCCCAGTGAAAAATACGGTGACCGCTACGCCTGCGTCAAGGTAGAGATCAGCGGGGAGAAGCCCGTCCTCTACGAGCTGGGCATGACGGGTAAAGAGGATCTGGACGAGGAACTGGGTGAGGATGAATACTTCGGCTTCGGTGTAGACACCGGGATGGGGTGCGTCGCGGACATCCAGACCCAGGTAGCCTTCAAAACATACTGGGCCAAACGGCTGGAGGAGGACCCGGACATCGATCCCTACAACGACCTGTTCTGCGACCTGCTGGAGGAGAACGCCAAGGCCCACCTCAAGTATCAGGGGAGCCACGGCGATTGGCTCAACTGGACGGTGCCGGACACGGACTGCGGACTGCCCATCTTTGCTTCCGGCTGGGGGGATGGGTACTATCCCGTCTACTTCGGTTATGATGCCAAGGGCGAGGTCTGCGCCGTGTATGTGCGGTTCATTGATATTGAAGCCAGCTATGATGAGTAATTGGAGGAGCGAGTAAAATGAAAACTTTTGACCCGAATTACAAATTGCTGGACGAGATGTACCAGGACGAATACTATCCCGATTTTCTGGTGGACAAGGTAAAAGACGAACTTCAAAAGGTCATTGACCTGCTGGAGAACGGCGAAACCGACATCGAAGCTGTGCAGGAAACGCTGGATGAGGCAGTCTGTGCCATCAATGATCTGCAAGAGGAATTCGATGAGCATGACAGTGAGATCGAAACGGTGGCACGGGAGTGTATTGCGGCATCAGTAGCCTATATTCTGGAGTGGTTCAACATTCCCATTGACACCGAGGAGGCCATCCGGGAGCGGGATTGGTGAACCCCATGTCAGAAAAAGAACTTGTCATTTGTGATGAATACGGCAGTCTGTTTTTCAAAGGCTCCTCACAGATGATGGGGCTGTGCCCGGAATGTACCTATGTTCTCTATGGCTACCCGAATTGTCCCCATCATTTTCAGAATGGTCGGTGTGTGGAATGCTATTGGAACGGCTCAAAGAGCGAATACATCAAGTCGATAAAAAGGGATTGAAACAATGGCTTGGAAATATGAAACATTTGGCCCGGACGGTCAATGCAAGCTGTTCGGTGTGAACATCTTTGACTATGACTGGCAAACCACTGGCAAGCGAGTAAAAGTCAAAGACCCTATCTACCATCAGGACCATACCTTCGAGGTCTGGCAGGTGGAGATCGGCGGGCAGATCCATCGCTTTGCCGCTGGAGAGTTCTCCAACTGCGTATGGGGATTCTATCTGGAAAAGAACTGATGAGAGGAGCGTGATACCATGAAAGCCACCGCCGGAGAGGTCTATACAGTCTACAACCAATATCTGAAACGCTACACCGCCTGCCAGGTGGCCTATATTGCGCCGCCGGACACGGTGAGTGAGCAGCCCTGGGCGGTGGTCTGCTCTCTGGATTGGGTGGGTGACGCCCCTCTGACCGCGGAGGAACTCCCGCGGCTCCGCCCACTCTACAAGGACTTCATGTACTGGTCCCGTGACCTTCATCTGCGGCGGGTGCCGGTGGAGGTCCCGCCCCAGTACACACTGGTGGGCACACTTCCGCCATTCACCGGCGAGCCCTGCTACTCCTATGGTGGCTGGAATGACAACTACGAGGTCTATCGCCAGATTCGATGGCAGGCTATCCCGGAGGGGCGGCGGCGAGCCTTCAAGGAGGCCATGGAGAGCGACGGGGAAACGGAGATCGGCGGTATCCCGGTGAAGGTCAGCAGCCATCGGGTAATGGACAAATATACGCCCTTTGGCTCGGCGCTGGAACTGGCGGCGCTGCCCTGCCTTTCCGAAATCATCTGCGAGCAATGGCACCCAGATTTGCTGGAGTTTTTGCGGGGCAATCCCTTCATTCATGAACTGACCCTGCTGAACCACGGCCAAAAATCGCTGGATCTGCGGGGCACCAGTGTGGGGAAGCTGATGCTGGACATGACTGGCTTGGAGGAACTGTGGCTTGGCGAGGAAACGGAGCAGCTCCTGTTCCAGAACAAGGGGCCGGATACCTGTACCATCCATGCCTCCGGAGATGGCAGTGGTTTGACCCTCCAATTCATCGGGGAATGCCGCCCTCACCTGGAACTTCCAAACCTATTGGGACTGCGTGGAATCCAGATGAAGGACTTGGATCTGACCGGATTGACCGCTGCCCATCCCCACCTGAAGAAGCTGAGACTCTGGGGCGCGCCGGGGAATCTACAGAATTTCTCCGCCGTGGCCCAGTTTCGGGAATTGACGGACCTCTCCACCTCTGACCTGTTCGGCTTCGGCGCAGCCGATATCCCCACCCCGGAGCAGATGCCGGAGCTTCGCTGGTTCTGGATGACCAGCTTGCCGGAAGATGCGGCAAAAGCGGCAAAGCAGCTCTGGAAAAGCAAGCCGGGAATGGATCTGCAGATCACCAAGCCCCGGAAACCGGAGTGGCTGGCGCAAAACCTGGACAATCCCTTCCGAAGCTGGGACGGTGCGGAGCATATCTCCGCCGCCGCTGCGAAAAGGGCCGCCAGCCAGTACCGCAAGACCCGCACCCAACTGATGAAGCTGGCCGGTGAGCCGGGCGAGGAAGTCCAAGGCCAGGCATTGGAGGTCGTGGCAGCCTATACCCAGACCTTTAACAAGATGGACTTTATCGAAACCGAGGAGCGGGATGAAATTTACATGGCCCTGTGCGGTATCCTGGACGCTCTGCCGGATGGTACACTCCAGAAAGATGCCCTGATTGAGAAGTTTGAGGAATTGCGGGATTTTTGAAGGGAGGTACCATTGAGCTACACGAAATTCAGCAAGGAAGTAACCAAGTGGCTAAAAGCCAGTGGCCTGCCCTGCTATGGAACAGCCAACGATAGCCCCGAAGAAACAAAGGCCCGGCTGGACGCATGGACGCGTGGGAGCAAAGAGATACTGCACCGATGGATCACAGAAAAGCGATACCGTGAACTGATCTCCTGTGCCCACGGTAGCTGGTATCAGGATGATGTGATTTTTGAGCCACTGGCAGAACATTTTGTGGACAACTGCCTGTTCGATGAACTGCGGTTCCTCTGTGAGCGCGGCATCCGTTTTTCCGTGGAAGATATGCTGTCCGCCATCAAATCTGAAAAAGAAGAGTGTGGGGTACTTGATATAGAGACCATTCAGGACATCAATGTTCTGAGCTATGTGGCTGGGCACGACTATTCTCGCTTGGGTGAGATTGCCAAACACAGAAAGCGGGCGCTGGATCAGACCCTCCGCTATATAGGCTATCTGGAGCAGATTCATGCACCTGTGGAGTATCTGGAACAGGTAAAGGATCTGCAAAAGAGCATTGTGGACCTAACAACGAAAACAAAAGATTTGAAACAATTTCGGTTTCGGCTGGCAACCGACCATTAGAAAGGAAGGCGTGTGGGCGTATGAGCCGAATCGTCGATGAACCCTACTTCACCCATAGCGCGTACAGCGCCCTCACCTCCGGCATTCAGGTGGAATGCCCCAAGTGCCATGGCACGGGCGTGGTGACGGCAGATGATGGCAACGCCTATTTCCGCTGCCTAAGCTGCGGACACCAACTGACCCAGGATCGGACAGTCTATCGCTACGATATTCATAACCAGTGCAAAAGCTGTGGCAGGTACTACCGGGTGGATATTGAAGATGAGACAAAGCAACACTTTCCCGTCCTCCATGTGGCCTGTCCCTATTGCGGAACGGCCATGCCGGGCCAGGTACACAAGACGGCGGAGGCTTTCTCCTATGGCGCAGAGATTCAGGACGGTAAGGACCCCTGGTTTGGCCTGGAGCTTTGGTTTTTGACCTCCTTCCAAGGCAAGCCGGTCTGGGCGCTCAATCGGGAGCATCTTTCCTATCTGATCAGCTATCTCAGCGCCAACCTGCGGGAAAAGCCGCTGGGCATCTCAAGAAAGACCCAAGCTGACCACCTTCCTACCTTCATGAAAACCGCAAAGAATCGGGAGCGGATCGTAAAGCTGCTGAAGAAAATGCAGGAGGGATGATTATGGGACAGAAAGTTCTCTATAATGGTCAGGTGCTCACCTTGACGCGGTTTTGGGCAACAGGAGAACCTTGCCTGTGGATCACAGACCCGGAGCAGATTGGGATGCCCCAAATGGAGTTTGTAGGCGGATACCCAAATGAATACTGCATCTTTCTGAAAAACCTGACCGAAACAGAGCTGGCGTTGATCACATCTCTGGACGGCGCTCCGCTGGATGTTGGAAAAGAGCTGCACCAGACCACTCGGGAGGCGTGAAGCATGAAAGAACTGACCACTCAAACTGGGATCAAAGTAAGATGCAGTAAAACAGCAATCAAGTTTTTTGCAAATGCACAATCACCAGTTCCTTTTTCTGTGCTGGAAATCCCAGAGGAATTCCAAGGCACAGCGGTTGAGTTTTATGATTTGATCATTGAAAACGACCATCCCACAGCCTTGCTGGGCTGTCAGGGCGATTATGACATTGCAGTACAGATGGATGAGAAAACCGGCGCCATGACAGGATGGCACTGGTCCAAATGAGGGAAACAGTATGACCGAGTACATCAAACTCTTTTGGGAGGACGCACCGGAGGGAGAACCGCCAGTCATCCTCTACGAAGTGAATATAGGAAATGAGCGGTTGGCCCTTCGCTCCATCGACATCTTCGCGGACGGTCACACCCGCAACATCCCTGACCTTTATGACGGTGCCATCGAGATCACCCCCATCCCCACCGTGGAGGAATTCAATGCCCATGTCTGGGGCGAGGAGTTCCACGCCTGCTTGATAGAACAAACTGAATTCGAGTCTGTCTGGATCGGACACCGTTACAACGGTATGCTGCAAAAAAGTGAGGACTAAGTATGGCCGAGATACACCGTGTCTGGCTCAATGTGGACACAGAGGACAACTATAAAATCAGACTGTTTGACCGTCCCCGTGTATCCATCCATGTGGACAAGTACATTTGGAGCTTCATTGAAGAAAATATTGTGAAGCCACACAAGCTCATGCGCAGCATGAACTATAACTATATGCTGAATATTGCCTTTGACTCATTCGACCCGGAGCGGCACCGGTATTTTCCTCTTTCCCCATACAACGGGCAGCTTCGGGAGGAGGTCAAAGCAGACAGCGAAACCGGAAGGTATTTCCGAGAGGATTTTGAAGGTGGCAAGGAGCGCACCACCTGGTTCTCCCTCTCAAAAATCTGGACAAACTGCGGTGACAAGGTGCTTAATGTGGGGGTCAATGCAGGTAATGTAAGTGAGAACATCACCCCCAGAGAATACGCCGATCTGCTTTTCGATGGAATTGGAGCAGCCCTGTTATTCAATTTCAAGCGGCTCAAACGCGAGGAGTTTGAACAACTGAAACAGAAGATCGATTGGAGTATTGTAGAGAGCTTTCCTTTCCCGGCTCCCTTCGAGGAACAGCAATACATTGGGGATGGGGGCAAAATTCATGTATATTCTTGGGATGGCGCACAGACAACGACACTTGTAGGCCCCTATTCCGTGCGGGAATTGTATCTGGAGCATTTTGGAGAATAGCAGAGAAGATATCTGGTAAAGGATTCGGAGGACTTATCATGAGCAAAACCTTATACCGCCCACAATTTGACCAAATGGAAACCACCGGGAAACAGGCGCTGATGGAGCGTCTGGCTACTCGTTACAATATGACCTTCCTCGGTCTACATACTTTCGACCGATGGGGCCAGAGCTGTACCACCGGCATATTCAAGAAAGATGGCCGGGAGTTTACCTTTGTTCCCGGCGACACGGTCACCTTGGGCTGGGAGCAGTTCGCCGTTGGGCTGAGCCAGGAGAGCCGCGAGGAGTTGGAGTACCTGTTCCGGGAATGGGAGATGGAACAGGACCCAGAGGAGCTGATCAGAGAGAGCATGGCCCCGGTGCGGCAGGCAGCCATTGGCCCCATGCTGGTGGGTCGGGAGCTGGAGGAGATCAACTGGGAGCCGGTGCAGCTGAGTGACCCTCGGCTGCGCCCGAACTGGTTGGAGGACTTCCGCCAATTTGCTTTGACCGACAGGAACAGCCTGACGCTGGTGGGCCGGGCCCGTTTTGAGCGGGACGGCGACGGTTGGCAGGCAAGTCTCTACCATGAGGTGGACTATCTGGACTTCCAGAACCTGCTGCAAAGCCGGGGGCTCTCCCTACCCACAGCAGATGAGTGGGCTTACCTGTGCGGCGGCGGGTGTCGCACCCTGTTCCCCTGGGGGGATGGGCTGGACTACTCCATGCGCCTGCACTGGTTTGAGGACACGGAGGATGACGAGGACAGGCCCTACGACATGGAGGAACCCAACTTCTTCGGCCTGTCCATCGCCTATGACCCCTATAAGCGGGAGATCGTGCAGGCCGATGCGCTCACCACCTGCGGCGGGGACGGCGGGTGCAACATCTGCGGCGGTATGGGGCCGTTCCTCGGCTTCCTGCCCTGCTCGCCCCACTACAAACCGGAGAGGCAGGAGGACAACGCGCTCGATGGTGACTATGACTTCTACCGCCCCATGATTCGGGTGGAGCTGGACGGATAGGCTGGTGAGAAACTGATGGAAGTGAAAACCCTTAGCTGTCCCTCCTGCACTCTGTTGTCGGCACAGGCCAGCATCAACTCCCACCGCCAATATCATCAGCTCCTCCTCGAACTGATGAAACGGGGGCGGCAAGGTCTGATAGAGTTGTTCGCTGGTGACTGTCCGTTGGAGGATGCCAATACGGTGCTGGAAGCTGAACAACACTTCACCGTCTGCCACTATATGAGATGCCGAAGCTGTGGCGCTATCTACTTTGTGGGGGCCTGCATTCGGGGCACGCCGGTCTTTCGGCAGGTGGAAGATATTAAGATGGAAAACCTGGACAACCGGCTGTGGGGCCGGTGCGGAACCTATTATTCGCAGAAAAAAGATGAAAGAGAGGTGCCAACATGGGAGCATGGGGCGTAAAAGCATTGGAGCATGACGAGGGCCTGGATGTGCTGGACATCCTTGCAAACGAGTATGTATCGGAGCATCCGGCGATGGAGCTGGGCGAGGTCATAGAACTGATGAAAGAAGAAGGAATGCTGGGAGCGGATTTCTCAGACATCGATTTTCTTTATGACAATACCGCTATGGCTCTGGCGGAACTGTATTTCCAGTGGAAGGACGAGGGCAAGCTGGACTACGGCGACGAAGGGAGCGCCTGGACTCAGGTAACGGACTTCACCGCTTCCAAGGAGGCACTGGCTTTCCTGTTGCGGCAGCTCACCGATATTAAGAATGAGGTGCCGGACGAGGACGGCATTCGGGAGAGTGTGGAGCTGTGGAAGAATGAGAACAGCGGAGAAATCGCCCCCGAATGGGCAAAGCATTTGGACTGGCTCATCGGTCGGCTGGTCGCAGAACAGGATGAGGAGGAACCGAACATGGACATTTTACAGCAGTGCCAAATTTGGAACGAAAACGATGAATACCAGAAAATCATCGATGCCTTGGAGGCCATCCCCGAACGCACACCGGAGGAGGACAGTGAACTGGCCAAGGCCTATAACAATCTGGCAGAGCCAGGGGATCGGGAGATGCTCAAGAAGGCGATTGCCCTGTTGAAACCCCATGAGGAATATTTTGCAGGCGACCATTGCTGGAACTTCCGCATGGGCTATTCCTATTACTATCTGGATCAGGAGGGTCGGGCTCTGCCCTATTTTCGGGCGGCGCTGGAAGCCCGCCCCGGTGACGAGGACACTCAGGAGTTCATCGACTGGTGTGAAAGGGGCATCGCCCTGCCTCAATTCTCGGCCTGCTTCCGTGAACGGACGGAGGACTGGTGGAAAACCTTCTCTGAGATGGAAGCAGAACTTCGCCAAATGATGGACGAGGACAAGGACCATACCCGTGGCGCAGAAATCATGGCTCAAATGGAGGATGTCCTACACCTCGTTTTTGATGAAGTCTCTTTTGAGATGGGCTTCAATGGCGAAAAGCATGAGCTGATCCTCACCCCGGAGGGCAACAAGGTCGATCTCTTTGAACTTGTCTACTTCCAGAAGCACGCCCCCGAAGCGGTGCTGAAGCACTGGAACATTCTGGTGGGCCGCCAGCCCAACCCCAATATCGGCCTGCGAACCGAACAGGGCTATGAGGTCTCCGGCGAGGATGTGCAGGTCTGGCTGGAGGAGCAGGGGGAAAACAGCTTCACACTCTCCGTCTACTGTGAAAAGCTGCTGCCCATGCTCCGGGAGGAGGAAGGCCGGGTCTGGTGGATGCTCACCACCCTCGCCGACCAGATACTGGGTGAGATTCCTCACATGAGATACATAGACACCTTCGATGTGCTGGATGCCCCCAAGGCGGAGCCGTCCATCCCCATGTCTGAGCTGCCCGACAAGCTACGGGAGAAGGGCGTGGATCTCTCCACCGACCTGGAAGCCTTTTTGGAGAGCTACACCAGCTATAAGATGAAGCCCAACGAGGATCCGGACGCCGACTGGCGGCTGGACACCATTGTAGGCTCCACTTGCTGCCCAGCTCTCATCAACAGCTATCTGGGCGCCGACAATGACTTTATGGATGATCTCCACGCCGATGGCGCAGTAGCGGGCTTTTTCTGCTATCCTCTGGATACCCTGCGGGAGGAGAAAGGTAGCCAGAAGCTCTTTGACTTCCGGGACAAGCTGGAAGTGGCCCTCACCGCCGGGGACGGTCCGGAGCTGCTCACCCTTACCGGCGGAGCCACCGGCCTGTTCTGCGGCTATGTGGACTTCATCGCCTGGGACATCCGTGCGGCCCTCAATATGGCCAAGGAATTCTTTGCGGAAAGCGATATTCTCTGGGCTACCTTCCACACCTTCCGCCGGGAGGCGGCTACGGTGAGCCTGAAAAAGTCGGAGGGAGATGAACCAGAGGACAGCCCGGACAGCCAAGCGCCCCAGGACGAGGAATCCGGAGTTCCAGAGGTCTACACCGAGGAAGAAATGAAGGCTGTCGAGGGCCACATCCAGCAGTATTTTGGCGAATTCGAGAATGTGTTCCATGAGACCGTGTCCCCCGATATCCATGTGGATATCTGTGTGGTGCCGCCTTCCGGGGAAAAAGATTATTATACTCTGGTCACCATGGGCATGGGTGCCCACCAGATGAATGTGCCGGAGGAGCTGGCGGAGTACAAGCTGGAACGGGCGGAGCTGGCCATCGCCCTGCCGAAAGACTGGAAGCTGGATCAGGAGTCCATGAAGGATGAGCAGTGGTACTGGCCTATTCGTCAGTTGAAGGTGCTGGCCCGCCTGCCCATTGAATTGAATAGCTGGCTGGGACACGGCCATACCATCAGCAGCCAGAAGCCCTTTGCGGAAAACACGAATCTGTGCGCCTCTATTTTGGTGGGCCCGCAAAACACAGAGAGTGGCAGTTCTCTCTGTGTGCTGCCAGGCGGCGAGGAGGTCAACTTCTATCAGGTCATTCCTCTGTACCAGAATGAAATGGAATATAAGCTGGAGCATGATGCGGATGCTCTGTTGGAGAAAATGGCGGGTATCAGCTTTATCATTCACCCGAACCGGCCCAATGCGATGGATACCCAGGCGATAGAGGACGAAGAAGACGAGCTGCTGATGGATGACGGGACCTGGCATCTGGAAAACCTGCGGGAGAAGCATCTGCACATGGAGGAGATCAACGCCTACAACCACATGGCTATCTACCTGCGCTGGTGCATCGAGCACGATCTGATGGACGAGGAATTCCGGGAGGCGCTCAGCGATTTGATCCATCAGCTTAAGGCCGACCCCACCAGCGTGGATTTGCGGTCACTTATCCGGGATGCGGGAGAGGGCCAGCTGGTGGGCAGCTTGTTCAACCAGCAGGGCCGCGCCTTTGCCGCATACTACTATGGGGACGGCGACGCCCCCTCCTATACCAGTGACATCGACAACTACGCTTTGGAATACTTTGGCCCCGCCCGGTATCACTCCAACGAGTTCCGGCAGGAGGCATACCTGTTCATCCCCTTTGATGAGGACCACTATCAGGCCATGGCAAAGATGATCGACAAACGCTTTGCCAACTGGCAGGGGCAGGGTTTCGATGACTCTACTCTGAAACCCTCAGAACTGGCCCAGGCCATCATGGAGTATCTGGACTGTGAATGTACCTACTTCCCCTCCATGAAGGACGACGACCCCATCATGTCGGCGTACAGCTATGCCCGGCGGCTGGGTGTGCGGGAGGGCTTTATCCCCATGCTCATCAAGGCAGATGATGAAACACTGCTGGAATGTCTGGTGATGAACGCCGACCCGGAGCATGATGCAGACTGCTATGAGTTTGACCTGAAAACCGTGACAGAATATCGCAAGAAGACGCTGGCCGCCCCCATGAAGGATGGGAAGGCCATTCTGGAGGAATTGACCGGCCAGCGCAAGGAAGAGGCCGAGGACGATGATATGGACTGGGAGGAAGAAGTCCTGGGCGCAATGGAGGGCGGCTACGACAACTGCCGATTCTCCAGCTACTGGGATTCGGAAACCGACATGACCTACCCGCTCATTCTGGCAAAGATCCCCGTGAAGGCCCCCTGGGAAATTTTTGCCTGGCTGCCCTTTGGCAACTGGAACGAGTGTCCCGATACGCCGGAACTGATGGCGGTAGCGAAATACTGGTTTGAGCAGTACGGCGCGGTACCCGCCGTCATGAGCCACGACGAGCTGGAATTTGACCTCCCGGCCCCCGTCCCCAATGAGAAGGTCATGGAGGTGACTGTGGAGCAGTATGGCTTCTGCCCGGATATGGACCAGAACTTTGAGGAGCTGGGCGCCCTGGCCGATACCCTGCGGCAGTCAAAGGTCTGGTACTTCTGGTGGGATTGATGGCATCATGGGAGGAGAACAGTTATGAACAAATCAAATCAATCTTGCTTGCCCCACTCGTTGGAAGCGGCTATCGCCCTGTGGGAACAGCGCCTGAACGAATTCACCGCTCTCCTCTCGGATGACATCCTGCTCTTAAAGAATACAGACTGGAGCGTGGAGAAAAGACGGGTGTTTGTTTGCGAGCCAGACGCTATTGGAAAACGAAAACGGGCCGTAAGCGGGCCTTCTTACCACCTTGGCGTTTCATTGGACCACTTCACGGCGGAGCAGGTCTGGCATCGCTTTCAGGCGTTTATAAAAACTACTGGTCTGGATGAGGCAGAGCGGATTTCTGCCAATGAACAGGAACTGGGCCGGTATGACTTTAGAGCATTGAACAGTCAGACGGAGGATCATTTTACTTGCCAGATCTATCTGCCAGGCGAGTGGAATCAGGCTGGTATCCGTATCTCTGTGTTTATTGGCCCGAGATACCGAAATACAGATTTGTATGAAACATAAAGCCGCCATGATGGAAAAACCTCTGGCTGAATTGATGGGAGGGTGTGCCTATGAACGAATACCTGAAGCAATATATTGAACTGAAAAAGCAGTTTTCTGCAACTGATGGCGGTCCGGACAGTATCCGCGCCCTCTATGCGTTCAAAGAGGAATTGGAGCAGACGGAGGATCAGCAAGCCAGGGAAGTGCTGGTGGATGTGTATGATCTGCTGGACTTCAAAAAGGATGCCTACGAACTGCTCTGCCAAATTGGAAATCGCTCCGATAAAAAGACGCTCAAACGGCTGGGCGTCTTGAAGGACTATGCGGAAAACTGGGGAAACCACTATGCCGTCCCCAAACCCAAAACGCCGCAGGAAAAGCAGAGAGCGAAAGAGCGGCGGGCCCAACTGGGCCTGCCCTCCTTCCGGTATCACCCGGACCCTCTGGATACTGGGGCCTTTCAGGAATCCCAGGAGGGCGTTGTCTGCGACTGCTGTGGAAAGGCAACCAGTATCTACTATACTGCTCCCTTTTTCTCTGTGGATGATATTGAGTATCTGTGCCCGGAGTGCATCGTCAGCGGCAAGGCAGCTCAGAAGTATGACGGCAGCTTTCAAGACGATTATTCCGTGGATGATGGTGTGGACGATCCAGCTAAGCTGGACGAGCTCATCCACCGCACTCCTGGCTACTCCGGCTGGCAGCAGGAGTATTGGCGTGCCCACTGCGGTGACTACTGCGCCTTTCTGGGCTATGTGGGCGCCAGAGAGTTGCGGGCGCTGGGGGTGCTGGATGAGGTGCAGGACGATCCCATGTGGGACGAGGAACAGAAAGAGATGATCCGTGAATCCGTCAACGGCGGGCATCTGCAATGCTATCTGTTCCAATGCCTCCACTGTGGAAAGCATTTGCTCTGGATGGATTTTGATTGAGGAGGTAATGGCCTATGTCAAACGGTCGCGTCTCCACCTGGAGCGGGATTAGAAACAAATTGGAGAATGACTACCTGTGTCCGGCGCTTCGGGGGCATATTCAGTATTTTGCCACCAGTTACAGCAAAAGCGCCGACCATGAGGGGCGGGCGGCCATCCGAATGGATGGTATTGAGATACTACGGGGTGACTACTATACCTACTTTGACAAAGTGTGGACGAAATTCCATCAGCTACGATCCACAACACTGACAGATCGTGACTCCACAAAAGAGGCGATTGACTTGTCTCATGCCCATGCGCTGGATCAGGGTACCTTTGACCAAAAGGTTTTTTACGAGGCATTTTGGATATTTGACAACCAGAGCATCGAGAAAAGCCTTGTAAGTGAGAATCCTCTTGTCCGCATCTTCGCCCTCCTGGATCGCAGGCTGGGCAAGCGCCGCCTGCTGGCTTTGGAGGAATCCATAGAGGAGGAACTGGATTGGGTGCGGGTGTTCTATGTGATCCGGATGCAGGCCGAGGGGCTGATGGAGAATTAAGGGGGGATATAGCTTGTCAAAAACTCTCACTGAAGGCGCAATTCTAAGTATTAAACTGAAAGAAGCAGCATGGACAATCGGTCAAGTTTGCTACCGATTTGAACTGGAAGGGCAAAAATATAAACAATATACAATGGCGTTCTTTGATGTGCTGTTTTCAAGTGAGGCAGAATTGGCAGAGAATCTTGACAGCTTGGATTTAACAAAACCAATAATCATTACAACACTGAATCGTCACCCACAAAGAGGATATGGATTACATTTAATAGGGCATAAACCTGTCTCATACACAAATGTTCCAAACTATAAAAGTGATATATCCCCAACGCTTGGTTTATATAAAAATAAATCAACGGATTTCGACCATTTACTAAACGCATGGTTTGGTTTTTTGCCATGGGACGGATTTTGTAGGGAAGATTATGTTGATACATTTCTTACTCCAGGGACAAAAAAGAGAAGTGATATCAAATTTATGAAAGATTTTACAGTGGAAGAATTGAAGGAGATCCTGCCCGCAGGAAGTATTGCCTTGATTCAACACTTAGAAAAAGATAATGTGAAAAATAGTGCTCCACCTATTGTGGAGTGAAATGGAAAAGAGGAACCACCATGTCACAAATTGTATCCTTTTATCTGCTGAAAAATGGCCAGCGGCAGGAGTTGTCCGATGGCGGCTACTCCGGCGAGGTCTACATGGCCATTTGGGACTGGTGCGAGTGCGAACTGGACATGGATGTTCGCTTTCCTGCGTCCCAGACGGAGGACACTCTGGACTGCGCTCTGCTGGAGGGAGAGCTGGCGTCTGAGCTGTTGGCAGCTCTGCAAGAGCGGGAACTCCCGGAACTGGCCGCTGGAATTGCCTCGGACTGGGATTTGCCAGCCGAGACAGTGCAAAGCGGACTTGAAACATTGCGCTCCCATCTGGAGTTGGTGCAGAGCGACGGCACCCTGCTGTATGAAATGACTTGACGGGATTATGCCCATAACAAGGATACAGGTTAAGAAACGGAGAGAAATACCATGGTGAGAGATGGACTTGTGTTCAAAGATGAGGATGGTCAGGTCATATTCAACCAGTACAGCTTCTGTGAACTGGTGAAGCGCCTGCTGGTGGAGCTGGTGGGGATCTCCTATGAGGAAGCCTCCCGGCGGGTGGATTGGTCCTTGCTGGCAGCGCCGGTGTCCGATGTCATAGAAGTGGGGATATTCAGCCATGAGCTGCCCTACTACTGGGCCATGCTGCTCTACTATGGGAACGGTTATTGGCAGAATGGAGTCCCAGTCCAGCCGTGTGACATGGATGGCTATAGCACTTTGGAAAATAGGATTATGGAGAAATACGGTTTGAAGAAACCGTTTGTTTGGAGCTAAAGGAGGAATCACATGGGACTTGACATCTACGCCGGAACACTGACCCGGTACTATTCGCACAACTGGAAAACCGTCACGCAGCAGTGGGCGGAGGAAAATGGCTACTCCTTTCAAAAAATCACCCCGGAGGGGCAGAATGTGGCTGATGAGGAGGAACTAAGTCCTGCCGAGGTGCAGGAGGGCATGGAAAACTGGCGGGATCAGATCCTGGCCGCCATCACGCAGCCGGATCAGGAACCCTACACGCCCTGGCCGGAGGACAACGAGCGCCCCTACTACACCGACAAGCCAGACTGGGACGCCTTTGGCGCTGTGCTGCTGGTGGCGGCCTGTCATACATACGAGGAACCGGTGCCGCCCACCGTGGAAAAGAACTGGGACTTCGGAACCCATCCCCTGATCTCCCGGCTGGCGGAAGACCAGGAGCGGGTATGGTCGTTGTTCCGGGGGGCCACCTGGTGGCTCCCCCTGCCGGATGCCTTTCTATTTCAGGCCCCTCTGCCTACCAATGACACGGCGGTGATCGCCACTGTCGGCGGGCTGCGGAAGGAGCTGGAGAAAATCAATCAGATGGCGTGGCAGGCCGATGAGGACAGTATCCTGAACTGGGCAGAAACAGAGGGCTACCCCTTAGACGGTTCGATTGGGCCAAGCGGGCAGTTCAGCCAAGCGGATATTCCAGAGCACACCCAGTATGACACGGAGTCTCTTGCCAAGTTCGCTTTCTCCATGCTCTGGCAGGCTATGCGGTTCGCGGAGGAGCAGCAGGTTCCTATTCTGCTGGATTACTAAGGAGGTACTTATGGGATATGATGTGAGCTTTCACCCGATTTCACCGAAAGAGATGCAAGAATGGTACTTTACGCCTCTGAAATGGGTGAAACAAGGTCAGGAGGACAAGGTGCGGTCCCTTGCGGCACAGCATGGGATGGAAGATTTCTATGTGGAAAAGTATCTGAATACACTGAGGGTTGGTGCGGAAACAGAGGACACAGAGCTGTTGGATAAGAGCCACGGTTTCTACATTGCAGTGGTCCATGGCTTTTTCCGGGACTACTATTACACCAGAGGGAGTGCCTTTTCTTTTCTGGCGGAGCAGAAGCCGGACTATACTCGGTATTTTACCACATGGGAGCAGCTGATTCCCTCTGTGCCCCCAAATCCATCGAAAAACCGTATTATCGAAAACTACTGCTCCGGCGTGTATCTTGCCCCGGTTCAGGTCAAACAGCTGCTGTTGGATCTGGAGCAGGACTCAAAGGTTCGTGAGGATCTGGAAAGGATTTGGTGCGACGGCCAGCTTGCAGTGCTGGAAAAAGCCCTGACTGCCGCTGCGAAGTTGGGGGCTGGTCTGCTGGAAGCCACCGAGGTGGTGGAACCGAATCCCATCCATCCCAATGAGAGCACCAGCTATTCCAACCTGTACCACTGCGACCGGGATGGGGTATATCTCTATATTGATACAGCTATGCAGCAGTTGGCAGATGCGATGCAGGGCACGGAGGAGAAACATGAGTAATGAAGTCTTTCAGCAAAACTTGAATGATGAAAGCCCCCGGCCCGGCGGCCCATTCATTATCCAGCTGCTCTTCAAAGAACCGGTGACTATGCCAGATAAAGATAGAATGACTGCCGTGATGGCACAGCATATCGGCCCGGTGGAGTGCTTCTGCCACGATGAAAAATCGGCTGGTTTTGCTGCGCTGGAGCATATCGCAGAGTTTCAGGATGGTAAGGCCCCGGTGCAGTTGATGATGACAGGGTGCAGCAGCTTTGAGGGTGAGGGCTTTGATGCCTTCCGCATGAGCCAGATGTGGGACTGCCAGGAGGACCGGGAGCGGATCTTCCGGGAGTGCCAGTACCAGGTGGTGGCCATTGATATGCTGGCGGCGGCTTTGCCGGCCTTGGAGCGGGCCGACCTGGACATGGACTTCATGGATGCCTTGACAGAGCTGTACCCCACCTGCGAAGCGCTCTATTTCCAGAACTGCGGTAAGCTGTTTCTGGCAGAAGATGTACGCTTCCACCAGATCCAGGGACCGGACCGCTTTATCCGTTTCGGAGTCAACGCCCGGTTCTTCAATATCCAAGGGGGCGAGGATATGCTGGTGGATACCCTTGGCATGGGCACTCTGTTCCTACCGGATCTCCAGTATCACTTCCATGATATGGACCCCAACTGGGTGGTGGAGCATGCCTATAACCTGGCATCGTATATTCTGGAGCATGACAATCCAATCAAGGACGGAGAAACCGTGGGCGGAATGAAAGACGGTCAAATCAGCCGGGAAATACAGTGGGCCTGCCAGTATGAGGATGCCCTGATCCAGCCGCCCAGAGGGGTGCTGGACATCAACATGGGCACATACGCCTCCGGCGGGCGATAAACCCCAGGCAGGAAAGGAGCAATCATGCAGAAGCAAAGCAATATCCGTATTTTAGAGGTGCTCCGGTTTTTATACCAAAAAACAGATGAGGAGCATCCAGCCACGGTGGCAGATATGATAGCGGCTCTAAAGGAGCGTGGGATTTCTACCGTGCGCCAGACACTCTATGCTGATCTGGACGCAATCCTTGCTGCCGGAATAGACTTGGTCATCGTGAAAAGCACACAAAATTTATATTTTATTGGCAGCCGAATTTTTGAATATCCTGAGCTGAAGATGCTGGCCGACGCTGTGGCTTCCTCCAAAATCATTTCTGCAAAGAAATCAGAAGAGTTGGTACAAAAGCTGGGGCGGTTGACCAGTGAGCAGCAAGCGGAACAACTCCGAAAGCTGGCCAGTCTTTCCTACCGGGTAAAGCCCCATAACGAAAAGGTCTATTACATGATTGACAGCATCCAGACAGCTATTCTGGACCGACATCAAATTCAATTTCAGTATTACGAATATACCCCGAAAAAACAGAAAGTCCTGAAGCACAATGGCTACCGCTATATTCTGGATCCCTATGCTCTGGAGTGGAAGAATGATCACTACTATGTGATCGGATATTCTCACAAGCATCAGAGGATGGCCCATTTTCGGGTCGACCGATTGGTCGGGGTGGAAATCCTGGGCATTTCCTTTGAGTGTCCAATCGACTTTGATACAGCGACTTATACCAACAAGATGGTGGATATGTTTGCCGCAGAGCATCCAGTTCATGTAGAACTGTTATGTGCCAATGAGTTGATGCGGGTCATGATCGATCACTATGGGGAGAGCATCCCAATCTTCCCATATGATAATGACCATTTCACCGCCATGATTGAGGTAAGTCCCAGTGAGACTTTTTATGGATGGGTGTTCAAGTTTAAGGGAAACATCAAAATCCTGTCCCCGCAGAAGTGCAATGATGAGATGCGTCAAATCGCGCAGGCATTTCTATAAAGAATGGGTGAGGTGTTATGGATTTTTAACACCTCACCCATTCTTCCTTTTTTTCCCTTGAATCAAACGAATATACGAGTTAGAATAGACATAAGATGTACGCCGCATTGCGAACAAACAAGAGGTGAGTGCCGTGGGCAATATGACATTTGGATCCCTGATATCTACCAAACGCAAAGAGCAAAAGCTGAATCTGAGAGATACAGCCAAGCATCTTGGCATCGCCTTTGGCTATCTCTGTGATATTGAACAGGGCCGCCGTCCGGCCCCGGAGGGGGACTTTGTGGAGCGTATCTCCCTTTTCCTGGAGCTGGACAAGGGAGAACATGAGCAGTTGCTGGATCTGGCGGCAAGATCCCGCAACACGGTACCGGCCGACCTGCCTGAGTACATCATGGAGAAAGATATTGTCCGTGCGGCCCTGCGGGTGGCAAAGGAGGTGGATGCCACCGATGAGGAGTGGCTGGCCTTTATGGAGATGTTAAAAAACCGTCAGCGATAAGGAGGGAGATCGCTTTGTCCATTCCACGAATTCGTATCGAAACGATTGAAGCAGTCGGGCGGAAAATCCTGTTGGAGTATGATCCCTCCCTACTGTCCGGCGAACCCAAAGCGATTCCCATCGAAACGATCATCGAAATCAAATTCGATTTGATCCTGGAGTATCATAACCTTCGCAAAAACGCCTGTGTCTTGGGGGAAACCATTTTTGATGATGGCGCTGCAATTTTATATGACCAGGAGCAGGCGCAGTATCGCCTAATCGCAGTACGGGCCGGAACAATTCTAATTGACGAGCGGCTTTGCAGCCCTCAACGGCTGGGACGGTTGAGGTTCACCTGTGCCCATGAACTGGCACATTGGGTCCTCCACAAAAACCTCTACTCTGGCACGGGAGATGTGGCAGCGTATAATGGGAAATCTTCAACAGATGAAAGCTCCGGCATGATTGAGAGACAGGCAGATGCCCTGGCAACAGCCCTATTGATGCCTCTGCCACAAATCAAAAAATGTTTTTACCGTTTCAGAGCCAGACGGACTGACGAGCAGTTGATCGCAGAGATGGCTCGGCTTTTCGAGGTTTCTAAGCAGGCCATGCAAATTCGTCTAAAATCCCATAATTTGATCTAATGATTAATAAGCTCAGCGGAGGGGCAGCGCCCCTCCCCAGGCTTCTTACAATCAGACCACACCATTTCGCCCAAAATGTTCGCAATATAGCGAACATTCGAAAGGAGGAGAACCATGAGAAAAGAGAGTGCTACGCTCCGAAAATGTCACAACCAGTTGTCTGCCCTGGGAATAGACAGTCAAACAGTTTTTCACAGGAGTAAGCTGCTTCTGAAAATCTATCGGGATGTGGTATGGGTCCTCAGTGAACGTGCGGAGGAGCTTCATGAATATGCCTGGGAGCTTGGAGACCAGGATGCGGAGACGGGCCTTTGCTTCCTGGAGCAGTTCGCTCCGGAGGTGGATCTCCAGGTCTTTGAGGAAAAGGTCTGCTGTGTTGTTCAAAATCGAATGCTGATCGAAGTAATCGACCGTGCCTTGCTCCGCTTAAAAAGGTATCCCGACCGCGGTGAGTTGTACCATGAAATTCTGTCCAAACAGTTCATCCATCGGTTCAACAGTACCGAAAAGGAGCTGTTGGAGGAATTGAATATGGAACGAAGCGTCTTTTATGACCGTAAAAAGGAAGCTGTTTTTCTGTTTTCCCTTTGCCTGTTTGGATACGCTATCCCTGAATTGCAGGAGGAATTGGAGGTGCCCCGACTTTTTCCCGACTGAATTCCGATAAAAAACCAACTTCGTCCCTACTCCCAGCCGACTTCTGCTCTGCTATACTTGCTACAGTGGCAGGTATGTGCTCAAATTGAATAACCCATGAATTGAGGTCCCGGATGTGTAATAGCATTCGGGGCCTTTGCTCTCCCTGCCGCAATATGGCGGCGGGAGACTGGACCGAAGGCATTTTCTGCCTTCGGTCCTTTCCCTGCCCGGCAGTAGGAGGGCCGGCATGGGCTGGGAGGCTTATATTGCCAAGTACCCCTGATTTCAAGATTTTGATTTTTCCTATCAAAATCTTGAAATTCGGAGGAAAGGCACATGAAATCCAACACAGAGCGTACCCTTATTGTGTTTAACACCTGTACACGCCAATATGAAGAAGTTATGGTAAGCGAGGATGTCTATCATGCCTACTGCAGAACCAGATGGAATGTCAGGGACAATGACCATAGTTTCTTTGACCACGAGATCCAGCTGAGTGGGATGATTGGAGGTCAGGATGGCGCCTATGAAAACTTTCGGGAGTTTGTCGACTCCATAAACACCCCGGAAAATATTGTTATGGAACAGATGAAGAAAGAGGCCCTGTACCAGGCGATCTCAGCATTGTCAGCTGATGATCGGGAATTGGTACGGGCCTTATTCTTTAAGAAGCAAAGTGAACTTGAGTATGCGAGAGAACTCGGTATTTCTCAGCCTGCCGTACATAAGCGGAAGGTCCGTATACTCAAGGACTTGAAAAGAATTTTAGAAAATTGAATTTAGAGGGTTATTAAAATGCCCACTTCTTCCCCTATACAAGCGAGAAGAAAATGTTTCTCACTTGTTCTTTGAAAACTGAATATCCGATTATCTGAATACCTTCCTGACGGGGCCTTGAAAAAGGTAAGCGACGCTGGAGGATGCGCCAAGACCACCTGTAGAGGTTCTGGTACAAGCTGCAAACGAAGTCACCTATACAATTTTTGTTCGGTTATGACAGCCTGCCAGATATCCCCTCTATCAACGACGGCCAAATAAGGTGCCAAGCGGGTCCATCCGTCCATAAAACAGCCTTGTGGCAAACTGTTTCGCAATGATTCCGTCAGGGATAATGATACTTCCGTCCAGTCACAGCCCCCATCGAAATGGGGATCAAGCAATGAGGGCGGCCGCGGGAGATCCTCGCGGGGGTGAGAGTCCCATGAGGCGGTGAAGCCAGCCGCCGTTCAGATGGTCGCCCTATGGAGCTGACGCCGATGGCACAGACTCCCGCGCTTGGGGAAGTAGTGTCGAATACAAGCGCAGCAGAAGACAACACAAATGTGAAGTCTTAATATCAGAAGCCATGGGGATCGCTTCTGCTCAAAACCCGTTGACTGACTGGGACATGCTATATGAGCAGCCATTCCAACCGGATACGGGAATACGGAAGTGGTCCCTATTTTTGTGGTATTAAGCCAGAGAAAGTCGGAGGTGTAATGGATGGAAACATACTTTGAAAGGGATATCAGGCGGGGCGATATTTACTATGCGGATCTGCGGCCAGTGGTGGGCTCTGAGCAAGGCGGGATCCGGCCTGTGGTCATTCTCCAGAACGATGTCGGCAACCGGCACAGCCCCACTGTGATCGCAGCTGCGATTACAGGCCAGAAAGGCAAGCCATCACTCCCCACCCATGTAAGTCTGGGTGCTTCAGTGCCGGGGCTCCATCGGGATTCCATCATCCTGCTGGAACAGCTCCGCACAATTGATAAAAGTAGACTGAAAGATAAGATAGGTTCACTTGGAGAAGCTCAAATGCAGAAACTCAACCATGCGTTGGAGGTCAGTGTGGGGCTACTGTCCAGCTATAACACCCTTTGACTTTGACCAGTACCCAGAGTGCTGACAGTGTTTCAGCAGTTGAAGATAAGGCAGAAGAAAAAACATGATACTACCGGGGCCGTTCATCGGCTCCGATGAGCGGTCCCTCCAAAACAGGAGGGCATTTTTATGACCAAGACAGAACTACGAGATAACCTTGTATTCCTTTCGGCACAAAAACTCTTGGAACAGCTGGCCGATAAGGGCGTGCTTACGGCGGATGAGACGGAAAAAGCCAAAGTGGAATTGGAGCGAAAGCTCCGCCCTACCCTATTGTTTGCCTGAATTTTTCAGCCTGCAAAAAGGGTAGCTTGTTGCCCAGTTTTCCCACCGCTTCTTTGTTGCTGTTGGTGAATAGCTATTGTGGGAGGGCTGTGGTAGTGTGTGTTGCTGAAAGGAGGTCAAAAAAGATATGACCACAATAAACATAGCCGCCGCAACTGCTCCGAGGATCACGGTGATCGACCCCAAAGCGCCTGAAAAGGCAAAGCTGCGTGTTGCGGCCTACGCCAGAGTCAGCAGTGACTCCGAAGACCAGGTCAACTCCTACATCGCTCAGGTAGACTTCTATTCCAAGCATATCTCCAGTAAAGAAAATTGGGAAATGGTGGACATCTACGCCGACGAAGGAATCTCTGGACTGGAGTCCCGGAACCGGGATGATTTCAACCGGATGATAGCTGACTGCCGGGAGGGAAAGATCGACCGGGTCCTCTGCAAATCCATCTCACGCTTTGCCCGCAACACACAGGAATACATCCAGTTCGTGCGGGAACTGCTTCGGCTGGGCATCTCCATCCACTTCGAAAAGGAGAACATCGATACCGGGAAGATGACCTCAGAACAGGTTGCTCAGATCTACGGGGCTTTCGCCCAGATGGAATCCACAAACCACTCCAGCAACATGAGGTTCAGCGTGCGTATGCGGATGGAAAAGGGGCTGTTCGTTCCACCTACGGCTCCTTATGGCTACCGACTGTCCGGGCGGGATTTGGAGATCGTGCCGGAGGAAGCCGAGGTAGTCCGCCGCATTTTCTCCGCCTATCTGAGCGGCCAGGGAAAGGATGACATTGCCAAGGAGCTGAACCAGCTGGGGGCAGACCGGAACCGAAATCGTGAGAAGTGGTATCCCAGTACAGTGGCCTACATCCTGAACAATATCTCTTATACCGGGGATATGGTCTGGCAAAAGACCTACGCCACAGACACCATCCCATTTCAACAGGTTCGAAACCTTGGTCAGAAGCCCCGTTACTTCGTAGAACACTGCCACCCACCAATTGTAAGCTGCGAGGAGTTTCAAAGAGTACAGGAGCTGATGTCCTCCCGCAAGATGCAGTTCAGGGGGAACACTCAAAGACGGACGGACAGTCTCTACAGCAAGCGCATCTACTGTGGAGAATGTGGCTCTCTCTGCCGCAAGAAGATCACGAACGGTAAGACTTACTGGGTCTGCCGCCATCGCGATGGAGACAAGTCAAGCTGCCCCATCCCGCAGATCCCGGAATCGGAGATCACAGCGGCTGTTCTGCGGCTCTATCACAAGCTGAAGCAGAACCATGAAACCGTTCTGCGGCCTGTTCTTCTCCAGCTCCAGGAACTGCGGGAAAGGGAGCTTCGCTCCAATCGCAAAATCAGTGATATTGACAATGAAATAGCCCGTCTCACCGAGCAGAATCTCGTCCTTGTTCGACTGAAGTCGAAAGGTTATGTGGATTCTGCTCTTTATTTATCTCAGATGGATGAAATCGACCATAAGCTGCGGGAATTGAGAAAACTCCGCCGCCGCATTTTGGAAGCCGCTGGCGAGGACCAGCAGATCCAGAAGACCAAGCGGATGCTGGAGTACCTGGAAGACGGGCCAGAATGGCTGGATGAGATCACTGCGGATCTGTTTGTAGAACTGATCGAGCAGATTATCATTACCAGCCCGGAACAAGTGAAGTTCCGGCTCCTGAATGGGCTGGAGCTGTCAGAAAACATAGAGAGGGTGGTACGATAAATGGCATGGCAGAGAAAAATACCGTTCGGCTATCAGATCCAGAATGGCAGGGTCGCTTGTCACCCGGAGGAGATGGACGCTGTAAAAGCCATCTTTTCCCACTACCTGCTGGGCAGCTCCTATAATCAAATCGCCGATGCGATGACACGGCAAGGTGTACGCTATCATCAGCATACTGCCCAGTGGAACAAACACATGGTCAAACGGATTCTGGAGAATGAAAAATACCTGGGTATTGACGAATATCCCCGGCTGGTAACGGATGAGGACTTCCTCACCGTCCGCCTGCGGCGGGGGGAACAAAACACTTACGCCCCCTGTCCAGTTGAGATCATCCCCATCCGGGGAAAGGCAGTCTGTGCCCTCTGCGGAGAAAGGATGATGCGGGATACCAAATCCCATGGCCGCCCCCGCTGGCGGTGTAAAGATCCGGAGTGCAAAGGCAGTGTGTATCTGGATGACAGTGTCATGCTGGAACAGGTGACTCAGAAACTCAAGGAGCTGGCCCAATCTCCTGTGTGTATCCAACCGCCAAAACCTGACCCCGTCTCAGCGGATGCCCAACGCATCGAGAATGAACTGGCCCTCTGCTTTAACAGGGCCGATACCAACCCGGAATATATGAAAACGCTGATCCTGGCCGCCGCTGCCGAGCGATATACCGGCTTGATTGATCCCACCCCGGCCCACAGGTTGGCAATGCTTCAGGAGAAGCTGGTGCAGGACCCAGAGAACGAAGAAGCCTTGTGGGAACTTTTCGAGGTGTCAGTCACCCAGGTGTGCATCGGCAAAGGCGGAGAGATCAGCCTATCCCGAAACAATGAAAAGGAGTGTGCCTCATGAACATACAGCAAACCGCCCCAACCCCCAAGCTGGTCACTATGATCCCAGCTGACCCTCAGATGACAGAGCGGGATCTCCGAAAAAAGCATCTGCGGGTGGCTCCCTACTGCCGGGTATCCACCGACAAAGAGGAGCAGCTCTCCAGCTATGAGGCCCAGATCGAATACTACACCGAAAAAATCGACGCAAACCCGGACTGGACAATGGTCCGGCTCTATGCAGACGAAGGCATCACCGGCACCTCAGCCAAAAAGCGCAAGGATTTCCTCCAGATGATTCGGGACTGTGAGCGCGGTAAGGTCGATCTGGTCATCACAAAATCGGTATCCCGGTTCTGCCGCAATACTCTGGATGGTCTGAACTATGTCCGTCGCCTCAAGCGGCACGGTGTGGGGGTCTACTTTGAGAAGGAGAATGTAAACACACTCTTCATGGATAACGAAATGATCCTCACCTTCATGATGAGTCAGGCCCAGGCTGAGAGTGAGTCTCTCAGCGGTAATGTGAGATGGGGACATCGGAAAAACTTCAAGGACGGCAAGGTCTACTACCACTGCAAGACCTTCCTCGGCTATCGCTGGGGCGCAGATGGCCAGCCGGAAATCGACCCAGATCAGGCGGCCATTGTGCGGCGTATCTTCTCCCGGTTTCTGTTGGGCCACAGTGTCCGGCAGATCACCACCGATCTGATGGCAGATGGCATCAAAACAGCTACGGGAAAAGCGGTGTGGCATGACAGCGTGATCCAGAAGATGCTTTGTAACGAAAAGTATATTGGAGATGCCCTTCTCCAGAAAACCTATATCGCAGACCTCTTCACCAGGGAGAAGCGGGTGAACAACGGAGAACTGCCCAAATACTATGTCCATGACTGCCACCCAGCCATCATCGACCGGGAGACCTTTCAAAAGGTGCAGGAGGAGCTGGCCCGCCGCTCCAGCCTTAAGAAAACATCCTCCAAAGCCAAGACACAGCTGGGAAAATATTGCGGAAAGTATGTACTCAGCGAACTGCTGGTCTGCGGAGAATGCGGAAGTCCTTACCGTCGTGTGATCTGGACGCAGAAAGGAATCAAGCGGGTGGTCTGGAGGTGCCAGAACAGATTGGAGCATGGCAGAAAGATCTGCAAGCAGTCCCCCACCTTGGATGAGGGAGACATCCATGATGCTGTTATTTCCGCTATGAACGAGCTGTTCCAGATACAGGCGGCCAAGGATGCGGTGAAAGCCAGCATTTCGGCAGCCTTGGCTGGCGCAGAACAGGAGCTAAGCCTGCCTGCTGTGGAATTCCAGATCCGAAGGCTGCAGGAGCGCCAGCTGGAGCTGTTCCAACTGGTGGTCAGCGCCGGGGCCGACTGCACCGACTACGATGAGGAACTCCAGCAGGTCAACATGGCCAAGACAAAACTTATGGCCAAGAAAGTGGAACTGGAAAAGGAGCAGAAAAGCACAGTGGCCTTTGAGAGCAGGCTGGCTGAATTGGATCGAGAGTTGGAGCAGACCAGCGGAGTCCTGACCAACTTTGATGAACTCACGGTCAGACAGCTGGTCAGCAACATCAAGGTACTGGACAAAGACAGCCTGCTCATCTGCTTCAAGGACGGAACTGAGATCACCCAGGTTATGCAAAGGAGGGTATCGGCATGATTTATATCACCGGCGACACTCATGGCGGCTTCCAGCGGTTTGGAAGCAAATACTTCCCCCAGCAGAAACAGATGGGGTTGGATGACTATGTGATCATCTGCGGCGATTTCGGGGGGCTGTGGGACGGCAGCCCCAAAGACAAGCACCGGCTGGACTGGCTGGCGGAGAAGCCCTTTACCACCTTGTTCGTGGATGGGAATCATGAGAACTTCGCCCTGCTGAATGCCCTGCCGGAAAAAGAATGGCATGGAGGCCGGGTGCATGAGGTGAGGAAAAACGTCCTCCACCTGATGCGGGGACAGGTATTCACCTTCGGCGGCCTTACCTGGTTCACCATGGGCGGGGCGTCCTCCCACGACATTCAGGACGGCGTCCTTGATCCGGAGGACCCCGACTTTGAACGGCAGTATTGGTTGCTGCGCCGGATGCGGGGAATGTTCCGGGTCAAGGGACACTCCTGGTGGGTGGAGGAACTGCCCAGCGACCAGGAATACGCAGATGCGCTGAACAGCCTGGAAGGGGTAAACTGGAAAGTGGACTGCATCCTGACCCACTGCGCTCCCACCCATATCGTTCGGAAAATCAACCCTTCCTATGGAAGCGACCGGCTCACCGACTTTCTGGAAACAGTAGATCAGCGATGCCAGTTTACATACTGGTTCTTCGGGCACTACCACGACAACCGGATCATTGACGATAGGTATATCCTCCAGTGGGAGCAGATCTCTGGATTAGAGCTTTAAAATCAACAGCGGGCGGCAAACTGACCGTTCGCTGTGTTTTTTGAGGAAGAACTGGATGCGGAATGGACTGGAGAACTTCGATGTGGTATGATACTCTTAACACAAAAAGAATGGAGACCGGACAAATGCCAGAGAAGCAAAAGGATGCTATCCGGGAATTGACTCTCATGCTGATGTATCTGACCTCGTGGATGGAGTATGATACGCCGGAGTTAAGAGCGGTAAAAAAGAAGGAGCTGGACAAGTATCCCCTCGTCCGCCGCTGTTGGAAAGGCTATGACTTCGGCCTGTTGAACGAATTGTCAGAAGAAGGGCTGATCAATGCCGAAGGGCGTTCTTGTCCGGCCCTGATTACGCCAAAAGGTGAAACCGAAGCGTTGAGATTATTGAAACAGTATGGAATTGAGCTTGAAGAAAGGAGGCGCGGCAATGTCTGACTACAAGCAGGAACCCCTTGTTCGCTCCAGTGCGGCGGAGTACCTGACCTTCGCAGCCGCTGCTGGCGACAGCACGGAGAGCATGGAGATGCGCTATGAGGACGAGAATATCTGGCTGACCCAGAAGATGATGGCAGCCCTCTATGATGTCTCTGTCTCAGCCATCAACCAGCATCTGAAGACCGTCTTTTCAGATGGTGAATTAGAGAAAGAAGCAGTTATTAAGAAATACTTAATAACTGCTTCAGACGGAAAACAGTACAATACCAACCATTATAATCTGCAGGCGATCATTGCCGTGGGCTTCAAGGTGAATAACGACCGGGCGGTCCAGTTCCGCAAGTGGGCCAATTCCATCGTCAAGGACTATACGATCCAGGGCTGGGCCATGGACAGTGACCGATTGAAAAATGGGGGCAGCATACTCACCAAGGAGTACTTCGACCACCTGCTGGAGCAGATCCGCGAGATTCGGATGTCTGAGCGCCGGTTTTATCAGAAGATCACGGATATTTATGCTACCTCACTGGATTACGACAAGTCGGCCAAGACGACCCGACTGTTCTTTGCGGAAGTGCAAAACAAGCTCCACTGGGCTATCCATCGCCACACTGCCGCGGAGCTGATCGTGGAACGGGCCAACGCCGAAAAACCGCACATGGGGTTGACTTCCTGGGAGCAGTACCCGAATGGTAAGATCCAGAAATACGATGTGTCTATCGCCAAAAACTATCTGTCCAAAGAGGAACTGCAGGCGCTGGAACGCATCGTCACCATGTACCTGGATTATGCGGAATACCAGGCCAGCCGCCACATTCCCATGACCATGCAGGACTGGTCCCAGCGGCTGAACCGCTTTCTGGAATTCAACGAGCATGAGATCCTCCACGATACCGGCCGGGTGACCCATGAGATCGCAAAAGCGTTTGCGGAGAGTGAGTTTGAAAAGTACCGAATCGTACAGGACCAGCTGTTTGAGAGTGACTTTGACCGTTTCCTCGCATTAGAAGAAGTAGAAAAGCACGGGAAAAACAGCTGATGCCAAACTTTGAAACCTGTGTGATCATCGGTAAGGGGCTGGCCGCCATGTCGCAAGGCATAAAGGACTGGGGGCTTCGCGACTGCTTCGGGCAATTGGAGGAGTATCTCTACAGCAAGGAGAGCGACCAGGTCTGCCTGATGTTCGGCCTGCAATGGACGGGCAAAAACTCTATGCTCCGGCAAGCCGTCGCCCGAATGAACAAAGAGAGTCTCAGCCGCACCGCCTATATCAAAGCCCACAGGAGCGATACCATGGCAATGATGAACCGGGATCTGAAGAAACTATTTGACGCAGGTTTCCGATATGTGTTCATCGACGAGGTCACGCTGATGCGGGACTTCATTGACTCCGCCGCACTCTTTTCCGATGTGTTTGCGGCGATGGGAATGAAGATTATCCTTTCTGGCACTGACTCCTTGGGCTTTTGGCTGGCGATGGATCAGGAGCTGTATGACCGGGCAAAGCCCATCCATACCACCTTTATTCCATATCGGGAATACAGCCGCCTGCTGGGGATCGACAGCATTGACGAGTATATCCGCTATGGAGGGACACTGCGGGCTGGTGAGCTTGCCTTTGATGATGAGGATGTAAACGCCCAGGATGCCTCCTTCCGGGATGATGAGTCCACACGACGGTACATCGACACGGCGATTTGCAGAAATATCCAGCATTCCCTGGCCTGCTATGAGGCGGGTGGGCACTTCCGCCATCTGTACTCTCTGTATGAAGCCGGAGAGCTGACCAGTGCCATCAATCGGATCATTGAAGACATGAATCACCGCTTCCTGATCTCTGTGCTGACGGATGATTTCCAATCTCATGATCTGCGGCTTACCGCCTCGAACCTGCGGAAAGAGCGTGATCTGGAAAAGCGCACCGAAGCGTTGGACAACATTGATACAGAAGCGGTTACCAGACGCTTAATGGAGCTGCTGGATATCCGCAATCAAGAGGAACAGTCCATCGGCATCACAGATGCCCACATCAAAGAGATCAAGGAGTATCTCTCTGCACTGGAACTGATTGTGGACTGCCCCATCGAAACAGCTGACCCAGGAACAAAGCCGGTGGAACACATTCTGTTTACCCAGCCGGGGATGCGGTATTGTCAGGCACAGGCTCTTGTCCACTCGCTAACAAAAGACGAAACCTTTTCCTCACTCAGCGAGTTGGAGAAGACCCAAGTTGCGGACAGAATTCTCGAAGAAGTCCGCGGCCGGATGCTGGAGGATATCGTATTGTTGGAGACTATGAAGTCAGCCGACAGAAATCATCGGGTTTTCAAGTTACAGTTCGCAGCCGGCGAGTTTGACATGGTGATCTATGATGAGAACGAGCACTGTTGTGAGATTTTCGAGATCAAGCACAGCGACAAGCAAGTCTCGGCACAATATCGGCATCTGGTCGATGAGGACAAATGCAAAAAGACAGAGCAGCGGTTTGGTCCGATTCAGGGCCGGTATGTTCTGTATCGTGGAGAGAACGCATCCCTCGAAAACGGAGTGCTGTACCGAAATGTGGAGCGTTATCTGAAAGATCTGCCTGAACTGGATATGGCTCATGCACAAGAAGCCGATATTCAGCAGACTGGCCCAGTTTTGTAAGCTACAGGTCCTACTGCACCAAAAACAAAAATATCGATTTTAACCGTCCTTTACAAGCTGGAAGCTACATTTTAGCCCTATAAACGAGGCTGAAATGTGGCTTTTCCTTTTGCAGAAACCTCCATGTTATACTGCTCATGGACACATGAGTAGAGAACATGGAGGTTTTGTCATGTCTGGAAATGTCATTGAGATACCGCAAAATAAAAGACTGGCACCTATCTGGGTCCAGCAACTCCGGGTGGCAGCTTACTGCAGGGTCAGCACGGACCATGAGGAGCAACAGAGCAGTCTGAAGAACCAAATCGAGTTTTATACCGAATATATCCAACGAAATCCCTATTGGCGTATTGTCGCTGTTTACTATGATACCGCCTCGGGACTGCAGACGAATCATCGCCCCGGCTGTCAGCAACTACTTAAAGATTGCAAAAGAAAGAAGATCGACCTGATTTTAGTGAAGTCCCTCAGCCGGTTCGGGCGGGACACGGTAGAGACAATCAAACAGATACGGAGGTTAAAACGTATGAATATCGGCGTTTATATCGAAACCGGAGGCATCAATACATTGACTACCAATGACAGCATCATCGACCAACTGGCCGCATTGGATCAGGCAGAGAGCCAGTTCCGCAGCGAGAACATCAAGTTTGGTATCCGCCACCGTATGAGGAGCGGCAAGACGCTCCTCAACCACACCCGCTTTCTCGGTTATACCAAAGGACCTGACGGCGTATTGCAAATCGTTCCCGAGGAGGCCGAAATCGTCAGAACGATTTTTGACCTCTATGTGCAGGGAAATGGAGTACGCAAAATCAAGAAGTACCTTGAGTCACGTGGAATCAAGACCGTGACTGGCAAATCAGAGTGGAGCACCTCCACCATCGACCGGATGCTGAGCAACGAGAAGTATGCAGGCCAGGTTTTGATGCAGAAGTCCTATGTGCCGGATTTTCTGACGGGCAAGAAAGAAAAGAACCGTGGGCAGCTGGAGATGTACCTGGTGGAGAATGCTCATGAGCCCATTATTGACCGTGAGACCTTTGACCGGGTGCAAGAGATGAAAGGGCACATCAAACACACTGTACAAATGGAGCAGATGTTGTGATATAATATAAGAAATTCTTCAGATAGGAAAGCGGGGGAATATAATTGAGTGATGTCAAAATATGCCCTATGTGTGGTTCAAAAGCGCATTGTGCACCAGACCTTCAAGAAAATCGAGTATTCTGGGGTTGTCCTGTTTGTGGGAGATTTCAACTTGACTATTTTGATGGTCTTTCCAAATTCAATTACAATCATCTTTTTTCTTATTTAGTATATCATCGTTTTGAATTTAATGATGTAGAATATCGCTACCACACTACTCTTGGTAAAGATATTTGTGATAAGTATAAAAAAGAATTTGAAGCAGGAAACGGTACACATGGTCATCCAGTTCATATGGATATTGATATGATCGAAAACTGGTATCCCAAAACTTTTTCTGAGCGAATAGACTATATTCTTATGTATATCAATGCGCATACGCCGCATATTGGTCAAGAAATAGCTTGGAACTTTCCAGAAATGTTAGGTGCACTATTTGTGGATCGATACGAAATCGATAAGAGCTATCCTCTCACAAATAGCATAAAACAATCTCCTCGAGATGAAGATGATTGTACAAAAGAAGCGGAATATATACTCAAATATCTTGCAAGCAACTCTTATATTGAATATACAAATGGCCCGGATACCAATGAGGCCGTGATACTCACATTGGCTCCCGATGGCTATAAAAGAGTTGATGAATTGCTAAAAAACACTTCCTATGGGCACAGTGCTTTAGTTGCCATGAAATTTGGCGAAGATACGTACGATTTACGAGAAGCGATTCGTAAGGGCATTGCAAGTGCTGGTTACGTGGCTATATTTATTGATGAAGTACAACATAATGATTTAATTACTCCAGAATTGTTAAAACACATTAAGGATAGCAAATTTGTCGTCGTTGACTTAACGCATCAGAATAATGGTGCTTATTTCGAAGAAGGGTACGCAATGGGATTGGGCAAGCCAGTAATTCAACTGTGTAGGCAAGGAACTCCACTACATTTTGATATTGCTCAAAAAAATACAATTATATGGGAAACTGAGGCGGATATCCCAGAACGGTTATATAATCGTATTAAAGCTACAATAGATTAATATTTCGTTCACTATAGCCTCCAAATCGGAAATATCGATTTTAACCGTCCCTTCCAAAGAAAAACCCGCAGAAATGCGGGTTTTTCCTTTGTTCATGCGGGTTTTCAGCATTTTTAGCCTTTGCAAATATTGCTGTTTCTTGCGGTCTTTTTGCTTATAGGCTACACAGAAACTACACAGTAAAATACCCCCTCCAGTTACGGAGGGGGCATCTCTTTACCACACCTTCTCTGACACTCCGAGTGCCTCGTACAAAAGGTGCTTTTGCTTTGTGCTTGCGCCTGGAACGGCCCCACCACAATATTTCTGCTTTCCATTCCCTGCGGAATGCCGGAAGGCAGCGCCGCCATCTCGGCCAGCACAGCAAAAGCTCCCCCGGCGCGGGAGAGCTTTTGGGCGAATCACGGATTACTTTTTGCGGGCGAGGACGGCCATGCCAAGAGCGGAAACAGCCATGAGAGCGACCGCGGCGGCGACCATATCATTGGCGCCGGTGGCGGGGTTTTTCTGATCCTCGGCGGGCTTGGTCTCCTCGGTAGAGGGGACGATGATGGTGATGGTGCCGGGGACGGGGGGGGCTTCTGTTACTTGACCTTCCGAGTTAAGGGTCAGCTTTTCGCTGGTTTTCCACTTCACTACATCGGTAAGATACACAGGAGTACCATCACTATTCTTAATGGTTGAGCCTGCAGGCAGTTCGCTATGACTTTCCGGGAAAGTATAAAGAGCCGCTGTGTTATCGCTCTTTGTGTTGTTATCAACGGTGAGATCAAATGCGTTTTTACTTGTGTGCGCGCCAAGGTACAGGCCAACATTCTTTGTTTTAGTATCGCCATCCTGTGCGGATATATCAAAGGAATTGCCGATGGCGGTGACGGTAGATCTGATATCCCACTGAGAAATATACTCGAATTTAACAGGACGGGTGCTGATTACGGTATTATTGGTAAAGGTGATACTGGTAAGCGACTGGAAATCGGAACCCTGTCCCTCATTATCGCCTGCACTCCAGTTGCCATAAGCGGGTCTGATCCAAGTGGGGTTGGAATTGTTGGCATCAGTCGTATTGGTGTAATTATTGAAACGGCAACTATTGAACACTAGGCTTTGTGTTGCCATAGCGCCTACAATAATGCCATTAAAAGTACAGTTTTCAAAGTCCACCTTGCCAAGCTGGCTCCAAGGGCTGGTGTAAAGCTGATAGTCAATGCTGATCACGCCATTGAAAGTAATGCCGCTAAATACAACATTGGTATAAGCCGGTACGGCAAGGAGCAGTTTTGTGCCGATATTATCGATGCTTGTATAGCCGGTAGTGTTGCTGGTTATGGAGCTACCAACAAAGATGACCGTTTTGCCGTTGGCACCATCGTTCCCATTGCCCAGATAGCCATTTTCGCCATAAGCGTTCATTTTGCTGTGGTCAGGAGTTTGGCCCACGGTGTCATCGCGAACGCCGTTGCCGAGAACACCGTTAGTATCATAGCTGTAATCATCTACGGTGACATACATAGTGCCGCCGAGCTGGTTCTGGGCATCGATATACTGCTGACGGGTCAATGCATTGAACTGTGCCAGTGTATAGGGGTTGGACTGGGAACCATCACCAGTAGCACCCTCATCGGCCATAGCGGTGACCGGCAGCATGACGGCCAGCATAAGGATAGCCAGCAAAATGCTTAAAAACTTTTTCATTTTGTATACCTCTTTCTCTTTTTTATTTTTCCCGCAGGTGGGGTTGTGTTTGCGGAGCAAACACAAAAATATCCCCATGGGGATATAAGAACAGGATAAGGTTACCACTTTTGGGCAGGGGATGTCAACCTAAATGAGAAATTTTGGGGAGGTGCACAAATTCTTTTGTAATTTTTATGCAAAACAGAAGAGCAGCGCCGCAGCGCTGCCCTTTGCAGGAGAAAATCCGGGATATCAAATCATTGCTCTGTTACTTGCACAGGGGGCTTTCCTTGGGCCGGGTGAAGTATTCCTTGGTGAGTTTAAGAACGACCGGGGAAAGCAGTGCCACTGCAATGAGGTTGGGGATGGCCATCATGCCGTTGAAGGTTTCGGCGATGCTCCAGAGGAGATCGAGCTTGACGGTGGCACCGATAATGGCAACCAGGGAATAGATGACCATGAAGGGCTTGATGACCTTTTCACCGAAGAGGTACTCGCTGCAGCGGGCACCGTACAGGCCCCAGCCCAGGATGGTGGTGAAGGCGAAGCAGCACATGGCCACAGCGGTGAAAATGGTGATCCAGTTGCCGTAGGTGCTGGTAAAGCCGCTGATGGTCAGCTCGGCGCCGGCCGCCGCGCCAAAGGTGATGGGAACGCCGCTGCACAGGATGACCAGCGCGGTGAAGGTGCAGATGATGATGGTATCCACAAATACCTCAAAGACACCGAACAGACCCTGCTGCACCGGATCATTGACCTCGGCGCCTGCATGGGCAATAGAGGCAGTACCAAGACCGGCTTCATTGGAGAAGATGCCGCGGGCAACACCCTTTTGTACGGCGGTGAACATGGCGCCTACTACGCCGCCGGTCACAGCGGTGGGATTGAAGGCGCCCTTAATGATGGAGGAGAACGCCGCAGGGAGATTCCCGATGTGAACAATGATAACGCCAAGACCCAGCACCACATACAAAAGCGCCATAATGGGCACAAGACGCTCCGCCACGTGACCGATGCGCTTGATACCGCCCAGCAGAATGAGGCCGACCAGGATGGTGATGACGATGCCTAGGATGAGATTGAGGGTGGAGGTGCTGCCGGCTTCCATTACGCCAAAGCTGATGAGGGCGGTATCGATGGAAGCGACGATGGTATTGACCTGTGTGGCGTTACCGGTGCCGAATACAGCAAAGACACCGAAGATGGCGAAGAGCACGCCCAGCCATTTCCACTTCTTGCCCAGGCCGTTCTGGATATAATACATGGGGCCGCCGACCCAGTCGCCGTGTTTATTCTTCTGGCGGTAGTGGACGGCCAGCGTAACCTCGCTGTACTTGGTCACCATACCCAGCAGGGCGGAGATCCACATCCAGAAAACAGCGCCGGGGCCGCCGATGGCGATAGCGCCTGCCACACCGGCGATATTGCCGGTGCCGACGGTAGCTGCCAAGGCGGTGCAGACCGCCTGAAAAGGGGTGACGGCGCCGCGACCAGCCTCGGTGGAGCGATGGAACAGCTTACCGATGGTATTCTGCCACACGGTGCCGAACTTGCGGAACTGGAGGAAACCGGTGCGGATACTGAGGTACAGACCCACGCCGAAGATGAGCACCATGGCGGGCACACCCCACACGATGCCATTGACGGTAGAATTGATACTGCTGATGGTTTCAAGCATTTACGATACTTCCTTTCTCTACACAATTTTTTACGGGATTTGTGCGGGAAAGGGTATAAAAAAACGCCCCCGCCCCTGCACTTCGGCATAAGGACGAAAGCGAAAAACGCCTGCGTGGTACCACCTTACTTCGCTCCGCCCTCGCAGGCGGCAGCCTTATGGGTGCCAAGGACACCCTGCCGCTGTAATGGGCGGCGCCCAGCGCAGCCTACCGGGGTTCCCTTTCGGTGCGCGGCTCCGGGAGAGCTTCATACAAAACCACACCCGCGCCTCTCACCAACCGGCTGCTCTCTTTGGGGGATCTTTGTACTACTAATTCCCTTCGTTGCTTTTTATTATGTTGCATATTGTAGCGGATGAAAGCGGGAATGTCAACGGGTTTGACGCATTTTTTGTAGTTTTTCCAAATCATAAATTCATCTTAGCTGGCTTTTTGATAAAAAAGACGGTAAAAAGGCTGGAAATATGAAAGTTTCTCATTGAAATTCCTGCAACATGGAGATTTTTTGACGGAAGCCTTGCTATAACTATACTGCTGTGGTATAATATAAGCAGCCGGAACACCCGGTGAGAAAGGATGAAAAATGATATGGCAATGAATATAACCGAACTGCACGCGGAAAATTTTGAACAGGAAGTAGTAAATGCCGACCGGCCGGTGTGCATCGACTTTTGGGCGCCGTGGTGCGGTCCCTGCCGGATGCTTTCGCCGGTCATCGAGGAGCTGGCGGCGGAGGAACCGGCCATCAAGTTCTGCAAGGTGAATGTGGATGACGAGCCGGGGCTGGCGGCCCAGTTTGGGGTCAGCAGCATCCCGACGCTGATCTTCAGCAAAAACGGCGCGCTGACCGGCCGCACGGTGGGCTTCCGGCCCAAGGCAGAGCTGCTGGAGCTGATCGACGGGATCAAGGACTAAAACTTTATAAAAATACCCCCGGTCACTACGGCCGGGGGGTGTTTTTCTTTATTCTGTTTATTCGGTTTTCTCCGGGGCGGGCTGTTCCGCGTACTGGTGCGGGGTACCGCTGCCGGGGTAGCAATCCACCAGGGCGTGATACATCAGCGGCCACACATGCTCGCTGACATCCCTGGTGCCGCGGTGCTCGCTATCGTAGGGCAGCACCTCCAGTACCTTAAGATTGACGGTGGTGGGCTGCCAGGGGAAATTCTTGAGGATCTTTTCGGTATTTTCGATGACGCAGACCACGATGGGGACTTTGGCCTTTTGGGCGATCTTGAAGGCGCCATTGCGGAAGGGCAGCAGTGGCTCCTCGGTTTTATTGGTTTGGCCCTCCGGGTAGATGCCCATGGAAACGACATTCTCATCCAAAAGCTCCACCGCTTCATTGATGGTCTTAACGGCGGCGCGGTTATCCTCGCGGTCCAGCGGCAGGCAGAAGCACATATGCATAAGTTTATTGACGATGGGGATCTTGAAATTCTCCTTTTTGGAGATGAATGCCAGGGTGAATTCCGAAAGCTCCGCCATGGTGAGGACAGGATCAAAAATGGTGCGGTGGTTGCTGACCAGCAAAAAGCGGGTATCGTGTGGGATCTTCTCCCGGCCGGTGACATTGACCCGCACCCGCAGCAAGAACATACCCACCTGCACGATGTTGGTCATGAGCCAGTGGTAGAAGCGGGTCCTGCGGTCGGCGGGACGATCGATGCGGATGAACACCGACAGCAGCGCCACCAGCAGCAAAAAAACAATAATGCAGCCCAGTGTATAGCCCACGGCCAACAGAATGCCAAGAATGGGGCCGATGCTGTGAAGGATGCAGGTATAGACGGCCAGGCCGATACCCAGCAGGATGAGAATGGTGAGGATCAAGGGAGTCCCTCGCTTTCAGGTGGATGATGGATAAGAATAAAAAAGGAAAGATTAAGATTTCCTTAAGGTATAGTATCTATTCTATCGAAAAGATTTTGATTTGCAAGGGATTTTTCCGTTAAATTTTCGTAAACGATGGCATGGGCTTGCATTTTACGAGGTATAGCGGTATACTATTGGCGGAATAACCGTTCTGAAAATACATTTACAGGAGGTATTGTGATGAATCATATTGACGCAAAAGGCAAGGCCTGCCCCATGCCCGTAATGATGGCCAAAAAAGAGATGGATACCGGCTGCGAGGCGCTTTCCATCACGGTGGATAATGCCATAGCCGTACAGAATCTGAGCCGCCTGGCGGAGAGCCAGGGCTTTGCCGCCGAGACCGCCGAGGAGAACGGCTGCTATACCATTACCATGCACCGCACCGGCGCGCCGGCCCAGGAGATGCCTGAGGAGCTGCTGAACTGCGCGGTTCCCGCCGCGGGTGACTATGTGGTATTTGCCGGGCGGGATGTCATCGGTGAGGGCGACCCGGAGCTGGGCCATTCCCTTATCAAGATGTTCTTCTACACCCTGAGCGAGAAGCCTGACCTGCCTTCCGCCATCTGCTTTATGAACAACGGCGTGCGGCTGGTGACTGAGAACGAGCAGACCATAGAGCACCTGAAGGTACTGGAAGCAAAGGGCGTCAAGCTGATTGTGTGCGGCACCTGCCTGAATTTCTACGGGCTGACCGACAAGCTGCAGTGCGGCACCATCGGCAACATGTATGACATTGTGGAGACCATGACCAAGGCGGGCAAGGTCATCACCGTGTAAGCAAAAAGAAACAGCTCTTCCCCCGGCCGAAAGGTTGGGGGAGTTTTGCTGGGAGCGGGTAGGCGCAAGACGGCCGCAGGCCGCCCCGGCTGCGCCGGGGCCAGCGGGCTTCGCCCGCTGAGATCGCCCTTTGGGCGATCTGGCCTGCGGCCGAAACCAGTACCCAGCAGGGGCCGGCGGTGTCATATTTTACAGGAATGTGAACATTTTACACCATTTGCCCCGGAGTGTGGCATGACATCTTGATTTTATGAAGGCGGACCGCTATACTATTGATATTGAAAATTCGCCGGCACAAAATGCCGGCACAAATTATCTTTTTCCGAGGTCAACACCCTATGACAAAGCTGAAAGATTTTTTGCACAAGCGGCCCTCCGCATGGTATATGCTGTATATCCCGGTATATCTGCTGCTGTTTTTCATTGTGGAGCAGCTGGTACCCTCCACCTGCGATTACTGGGTGAGCTACCTGCCGCTGGATGATCTGATCCCCTTTTGCGAGTACTTTGTTGTTTTCTACTGCTTGTGGTATCCGCTGCTCATCGCCACGGCCATTTATCTTTTTGCCAATGATGACCACAGCTTTCGGCTGTACGGATGGTTTATCATCATCGCCTTTACCGGGACGCTTTTATTCTGCCTGATTTTCCCCAATGGACAGAACCTGCGCCCGGCCGAATTTACCGATCCGAACATCTTTACCTGGCTGGTGGGGCGGCTGTACCATGCCGATACCAACACCAATGTCATCCCCAGCATGCATGTACTGGGCTGCATGGCCGCTGTCTTTGGGCTGTTCCGCTGCCGTTGTACTCCACGCTGGGCCAAGATCGGTGTCATTATCCTGACGGTGCTTATCAATGCCTCCACGGTGTTCATCAAGCAGCACAGCATCCTGGATGTTATCATTGCGCTGATCGTCAGCGTGGTGCTGTACTTTGTGGTGTTCCGGTGGATGGATAAACGCATCGGCGGCACACCGCTGCCCCTGCCGGAGGATGCCAAGACCTGATCCCGTAGAACAAAAGAGAACCTCCCCTGACTTTCCGGTCGGGGGAGGTTTTTGCGTATTTATTTGTTTTGGGCCAGCCAGTCCATACGGCCGATGTGTATTCCAAGAAGCCCGGTTAGTTCCTCCATTATTTTTCTTTTGTTTTATGATATGCCAGCCGCTCGCCGCCATCTGCCAGGTAGATGATGCCGCACTGATGAAAGCCGTTTTTGGCAAGGCAGCCCTGCATGGGCAGATTGATGCGATGGGTGTCGGCGCGGAGGTTGGGGTGCTGCTGCCAGCACCACGCCAGACAAAAGCTGCACACGCCGCCCCGGTGCGCCCCCACGCCCAGCCGGTGGATGACGCCGTAGGGTTTCTCATCCAGCCAGGTGCCCTGGTAGATTTTACGGTAGGTGGGTTCTTCCCCTACAGTGAAGCAGAATACCGCCAGCGGGGTGCCATTATCATCGCAGCAGAGATAGCTCTGCCCTTTGGTGATATCCTCTGTCACCAGTTCCCGGCTGGGGTAGCCGCCGCCCCACTGCTGGTCATTGCCGTTTTGGCGCATATACTGCCGGGCGTGGTCGTACAGGGCCATAGCGGCGTCTAAATCTTCTATTTGAGTGGGGCGAATAAACATCAGTAATCTCTCCTTTGCGGGGGCATATTCTTTGTGATGGGGATACTATAGCACACGGGAGAAGCCGGTGCAAGGGGGAAGTATGGAGCTCGCCGGCATTTCGCCCCAAAGGGCGAAATGCCGGTGGGCCCCTGCCCTGCCCTTAGCAGGAAGCCACGGGGGTGCAGGGAGTACGGAAAGGCCGCCGGCGGAGCCGACGGCCAAAATGCTCATGTGCGGTTTTTAGATGGTTTCGTCCCGGCCAGCTTTCTGTCCGGCCAGCAGGGCCACCATGCAGGTAAACAGGATATACCCCAGGCCGATGTTCCAGTTGGGGGTCAGATCATGCAGCCAGCCCACCACCAGCGGACCTGTAGCGGCCAGCGCATAGCCTACCGACTGTGCAAAGCCGGAAAGCCGGGCGGCATCCACAGCGTTTTTGGCACGGAAGCCCATAAGCGCCAGTCCCATGCTGAAGGCGCAGCCATTGGCGAGGCCCAGAATGATGGTGGCAGCGACCTGCGCCGCGGCCGCGGAGGAGGCCATCAGGGTGGTGATGCCGATGATATTGAGGATGGAGCCCAGCAGCAGCCAACCGCGCTGATCCCGGCGTTTACCGGCCAGGGTGGGCACCAGCAGCGAGGGGGCCAGGCTGACCACCTGATACAGGGAGGTGACCATCCCGGCGGTTTGGCCGGCCATGCCGGAGGACTGCAAAATGGTGGGCAGCCAGCCGATGACCGCATAGAAGATAAGGGAATTGATGCCGAAATACAGGGTGACGCACCAGGCCAGCCCGCTTTTCCAGATGGGCTTCAGATCGGATGCGGCTTCGGCCGGGTCGGTGGTGCCCAGCCGCAGGGAGACATTCTTGCGCCAGATAAAGCCGGTGATGACCACCGTGATACCCCAGATCATCAGCGCACCGTTCCATCCCAAGCCGGCGGTGGAAAGCGGGACATTAAGTGCCAAACCGATGGCGGCGGCTGCCACCATGGCCACGGTGAAGTAGGCCGTGACCTGCCCCACTCGGGTGGGATATTCCGCCTTGACCACAGCGGGGAGCAGCACATTGCCGATGGCGGTGCCGACACCGACGATGGCAGTACCGAGGAACAGTCCAAGGATGCCTGCGGTGCTCCTAAGCACGGTGCCCAGCAGGATAAGGCACAGCCCGATAAGGACGGTTCGGCCCTCCCCCAGGCGGCGGCCGATGCCGCCGGTAAGCGGACTGACCACGGCAAAGGCGATAAGCGGCAGGGTGGTAAGCAGCCCGGAAGCGCTGCCGGAAAGGCCCAGACTCTCGGTGATCTCCGGGAGAAGGGGGCCCACGCCGGTAATGATGATGCGCAGACAGAAGGCCACCAGGATGATGCTGAGCATCATAGTGCGGCCTGGGGAGGAAACGGTGTTGGTTTCAGCTTTCGTAATGATCCCTCATTTTTTACTTATTTTTATTGCAGTGGTATTGCCAGTAGATCTTATTGACAAGGCCGCCCAGCAGGATGATGGTCCCGATGAGATGCAGCCAGAGCATCAAAATAATAAGTGAGGCCAGTGACCCATATACCAGCGTATACCGCGCCGAGGCACTGATCATGGTGGAGAAAAGGATGCTGACCGCCAAAATGGCCAGCCCGCCAAAGATGGCGCCCGGCAGAACCGGCAGCGCGGGACGGTTGTGGGGGGTAACGCTGCGGTACAGCAGCAGCAACAGCAGCATGATAATACCGGTGAGCAGAATAAAACGCAGCCAGGTCCAGCTGGCGATGATCTCGCCCACATGGAACCACTGGTCCAGCAGATCGATGAACCAATCGCCGGTGGCCACTACCACCACAGAAAGGTAGATGATGACCAGGAATACCGCCGAATAGAGGAAGCACATCACCGTGTGGAGCAGCCCTTGATAGCGCTGCTGGCCGTAAAGATCCCCCATGGTGGCCATGATGGTACCAAAGGCGCCGGAAGCCGCCGTAAACAACAGGATGATGCCGGCCCACAGCATGGCCTGGGAGTAGTTATCGTGAATATAGCCGAAGAAGGTGACCAGTGTTTCGGTCACCTGGGGAGGGATGACCTCGCTGAGCAGCTCCAGCAGCTCGCCGGTATCGATGCGGGTGCGGCCGATGATGCTGGCCACGCAGATGAGCAGCGGGAAAAAGCTGAGCATCAGGTAGTAGGCGAATGCTGCCGCGCTGCGGCCCATGCGCCTGCTGCCGTACAGGTCCAATATCTCATACACCTTAGTCAAAAACGGGCTCTTATCGATAATTTTCTGCAGGAATGGGGGCAAGGGATTCCCTCCTTTCTTCTAAATTCTACAAGCCGCCGGGCCCCGCCGCCCC
>ERZ857969.456-NODE-456-length-69310-cov-7.166371_pt1 | contig 69310 bp, 62 predicted proteins | sample MGYA00519864_ERZ857969 | MGnify/ENA primary metagenome ERZ857969 (study PRJEB31778, sample SAMEA3449382) | human gut metagenome | biome: human gut; feature: human-associated habitat; material: faeces | place: United Kingdom | collected 2010/2012 ...
CATTGTGACACAAACTGCAAACAAAAGATTTCATAGAAACATCCCTCCATTAAATTCCGATTTGTCGATGAGATTATTATACCACAAACGCCCACCCCAGTCAAGCAACTCACGCTGAAAAGCGAATAACCACCAGAAAGGACACCTACCATTATAAACCCATTACTCATAACCAGAAAAGAAAACGCTGGAATCCTTCGCAGAATATGCTCCGAGCTGAACGCTATTCCCCGCGAGATGATAGGCGAGGACTGGTCGCTTGCAGTATTTCTGAAACGTGACCTAAAGACGTAGCTGTCGTGGGAGCGCAGGGCAGAATAGGAGCAACGATCTTTGCTGGATCAGGCATTGTTGAATCCTTTTTGAAAATGCTTGACCCAGTAATAGCCGCCACGCATTGGATACTTACAGCCATTGTGATTTTAAGTATTGGTCGCCTCTAAAAACCTTGTAAAAACGAAGCGTCAAGTTTAATTGCTCAAAATCAAAATCTATAACACTTTTGTTCCATGTTGGAAGGAAACAGTTGACAAAATCTGCGATTTGGTGTATAATTTACTAGTAATATTCCTGCTGCGTTTTATGACAAGGCAGAAGCAGAATAAGAGCAATTGAATGACAGCCTGTCTGAAAATGGCAGGCGCAGATATGGAGGTAATGATTTGAAAACAGTACTTAAACGTGCGCTGTGCGGAATAACGGCGTTCGTTGTTGCAGCAGGCGCTATGTCGTACTTCCCGGCGGATACTTTTCCGGGGATCGCGCGCGGAGTGACTGCATATGCAGAAAACGAAACATGGCGCATCACTATCACAGCGGATAACTTAGCAGACATCAGCGGCGACGGCAGTGAAGGATCTCCTTATGAGATAACCACTGCAGCAGAGCTGCTTGCGGTCATGGAAGCTCGCCGCACGATTTATGCAATACTAAATGATGACATCGTCATCAACAAGGATCTTCTGAAAAGAATTGATAAAGAAAGCGGCGAACCCTCGGACACTTCAGACAGCATCGTTTGCTGGCCGCCGATACCAGATGGTTGGTGCATCAACCTTGATGGCAAAAATCACACGATCAGCGGTCTTTACATCAATGAGAGCGGGAAGGCAGGCTTGTATGCTTCTTTGGGAGTAGGCAGCTTTAAAAACCTGACCATCACCGACAGCTTCGTTAAGGGCGGAGATAACGTCGGCGTGCTTATAGGCGACAGCTCATATTCTACCGACAGCCTGTCTGCCGATAATGTAAAGATTGAAAATACTATCGTGCGTGGAAATAATTGCGTTGGTGGTTTGTTCGGCAGTTTAGAGACTACAACGGATAAAACGAAATATACCATAACAAGTTGTACTGTCGGACCGAATGTGACCGTCACCGGCACGGGCAGCAAAATCGGCGGTATCGCAGGCAAATGCAGAGGCACTATAACAAATTGTACTGTCGGGTCGAAAGTGACCGTCACCGTCACCGGCACCGACACCGACACGGGCAACAGAGTCGGCGGTATCGCAGGCGAATTCGCAGGCAAATTTAGAGGAACTATCCTTTACAGTTCCAGCGCAGCGACTGTCACCGGAAAGAATTACGTCGGCGGCGTAGTCGGTTATGCAGGCGGCAACGCTGAAAAGATCTGGTATTGCCATAACGATGGTACTGTTACAGGCGCAGAGAGCGTCGGCGGTGTTCTGGGATATGGAGATGGAATAAATGAATTCCCCATCTGCTATATCTACAACAAAGGCAAGGTTTCCGGCGATATTGATGTTGCGGGTCTTGTCGGGACCGCAGAAAAAAGCCCCAAATATTCCTACAACATAGGAGAAGTCGAATATAGCGATGGCAGTAAAGCTCCGCAGCTGATGAACTATTCTTCATATTTTGCCCCGAAGCGTTACCTGTTCTATCCTGAGAATACTGTTCCGTACAGCGAAAGCGGCAAAAAGGGACAAACAACTACCAACGAATCGAATGAAACTGTAATCGCCTTTACAGAAGATCAGGTGGCTTCCGGCGAACTTGCGTGGAAGCTGAACCTGAAAAGCGATAAATCCGAAGAGAACGGTTATGCCAACTGCTGGGTGCAGAACCTTGGCATTGATGAATGCCCCACTTTCGGCGACGCCAGGTATGCGGTTTATCCCTCTGAAAACGGCTATCACAACCACGGAAGTGCAGACCAGATCGACTGCGACGACTGCCGCGGAGTTGCGTGGGATCCTTATTATCCCGTTTCCAGAAACTATTCTGGTACTCCTCATTATGAAATAACCAACTACCACGAGCTTCTCGGACTGGCAAAACTGGTCAACGAAAAAAATGAGACTATAACAGCCTCCCTCATGAACGACATAGTTTTCAATAAAAATCTTCTGGACGCAAACGGAAACGTCCAGGTAGCTGATCCTATAAAGTGGACGCCTAGCGGCACGGAAAGATTTTATTTCAACGGCAACGGTCATACGATTTCCGGTCTGTACGTTGACAGCGGGGATTATGCGGGTCTGTTCGGAAGAGCGCAGGGCGCTCCTACGATAAAAGGCGTAGGCGTTGTTGACAGCTATTTCAAGGGGGCAAAATACGTTGGCGGAATCGCGGGCGCGTATATCGACGTAAACGGCATAGAATTCGACTGTATGGCAGGTTGCTTCACTTACAACGTCAAACTGGAGGGAACCGAAAGCACAACTAAGATAGGTCAGTTCATCGGCGACATCAGTGGTAAAGGCAATGCAAAGCTGAACAGCAACTACTGCCTTGCAGAAAAAGAGGAACCCCTGCCCGGTATCAACTGCTCCACAATGACCGCAGAGGATTTTGAAAGCGGCAAGGTCGCTTACTTGATGAATAAGTATTTTACCGACAAGGGAAATGGTGACGTATGGGGACAGGTGGTAGCCAACAACGAAAACGTACCCGTTGATCTTTTCCCCACAGCATACAAGATAATCGGCAATGGCGGCAGCAATGAAGTGATAAACTGTGCTGGACAGTATCACAATCATCTGGGCTCGGCAACATGCCCGATATGCCAAACTGTTAATCCGCAGGAGCCTGCGCAGGATAACGGCGTATATCAGATAGGCACCCCCAGCGAACTGCTGTGGCTTGCCGACCATGTAAACGGGGTCAGTGGTAATCAGAAAGCAGTCCTCACCAACGATATCGACATGACCGGTGTTAAATGGACGCCTATCGGAACTAAGGATAAAGCATTTGAATGGGGCGAGTTCGACGGCCAGGGTCACTTTATTACGAACCTGACTGTAAACGACTCCTCTCTGGAATATGCCGGGCTTTTCGGCTATGTAACTGACCACGCTACAATAAAGAACCTCGGCGTTTTCGGAGAGTTCAGCGGCGGTGAATACGTCGGCGGTATCGCGGGTTACTCAGAAAACAGCGAGATTACCAACTGCTTCTTCATAGGAACGGTATCCGGAACAACAAATACCAACGGAATAGCCAACGAAGACACCATCGGAGACACCGTCAAAAATTGCTATTTCCAGAGCGATTCTACAGACATAAACGCCAGAACCGAGAAGCAGTTCAAGAGCGGCGAGGTTGCCGAACTGCTGAATATGCTGCCCAATGGCGGTACACAGGAAGTCTGGGGTCAGACTATCGGAGCCGACGCTTATCCCTGTGCGCTGACTTCCGACAACAAGGTCATCAGGGATTACACTAGCCTCGGCTGGCATAACCATACCAATGGAACAACTGAAGATAACTGCCCAAACTGCGTTAAAACGCCAAAGCAGGAAAACGGCGTATATCAGATAAGCACGATACAAGAGCTTTACTGGTTCTCAGCCTATGTAAATAACACCGACAGCAGTATTAAGGCTGAACTCGCGAACAACATCACCGTGAACGAGGACATCAGCGCACAGAATCGCATTATCTGGACTCCGGCGGGAACCATCTCCAAGCCGTTCACAGGCACGTTTGACGGCAAGGGACATATCATCAGCGGACTTGTGAAAGAAAACTCCACAGAGCCGGTTGGACTGTTCGGTGTGATCGGCAGCGGCGCAGAAGTATCGAACGTCGGCGTTGTGAACTGCATATTCAGCAGTACCGCTGATGCAGGTGGAATTGCAGGGATCAATGAAGGAACTATAACCGATTCGTACATATATATAACATCTCGCCCGGAAACGGCGCTCCGATCGCGGCTTCCGGCACTGGGAAAACAGACAACTGTTTCGTCCTGAACACTACCAATGACCCCGCCGAGATCGCATACAAGCTCAACAGAAGTTCGCAGACGTGGGGGTGCAAGATAGGCGATGACAAACTCCCGACTGCGATTAAAGAGGAGAACCGTGTTTACTTCGGCAAGACCTACCACAACCATGATAAAAATACTCTGTACTGCGATGACTGCTGTGATTTCATACTCACAAAGCCGACTGAGGAAAGCGGCTGGTACCTGATAAGCAAGCCAGGCGAGCTGGCATGGTTTGCAAGGCTGATAAACGGCGGCATAGACGTCAATGATCATGCCAACGCCAAAGCGAAACTTACTGAGGATCTTGATTTTTCCGCTTATACTGGTTACAACTGGACTCCCATCGGCACAGAGGATAATCCGTTCAGCGGAATATTCGACGGCAACTCTCACATGATATCCGGGCTGAAATCGTCCGGCGCTGATCATGCCGGACTGTTCGGCTATGCAGATGGAGCGTCAATAAGCAAGCTTATCGTGAACGGCTGTGATTTCAGCGGTAACAAATCCGCCGCGGTAATGTGCGGCAGCGTCGGCACAAACGGCGTTACATTCAATTTCTGCGGCAGCTATGACAACACGCTGGCGGAAACTTCCACCGCGGGCTTCGTAGGCATTTCCATCGGAGAGGTAACTCTGGACCGCTGACAGAGATAAGTTCTCCGATGGTAACAACAGAGTTTCCGTTTCTTATGCGATCAGCGGCAATGCTGCCGATGACGCAATGACAGAGGCGCAGTTCAAAAGCGGCGAGCTTACCTATGCGCTAAACAACGGCCTGGATAAAGCAGTGTGGTTCCAGACCATCAATACGCAGGCTTACCCGCAGTTCAGCGGCGATACGGTCTACAAGACTTCCCCCTGCGTAAGATACACCAATGACAGCGCCAAAACCAATAAGCCTCATGACATCGGTGATGACGATAAATGCAAGGTGTGTGGAGAACGTGGCATTCCCAAAAAGAACAGCAATGGTCAGTATGAACTGTCCACTGAATTGCATATGCTGTGGTTCGCGAAGAACTTCAGCAGCGGAGAAGACAGCGCAGTCCTGATGGATAATATCGACATGAAGGACGCAGAGTGGACTCCCATCGGCACAGCGGATAAACCGTTCAGCGGAAATTTTGACGGCAATGGTCATACGATATCCGGGCTGAATTATTCCGGCGAGTATGCCGGACTGTTCGGCTATATGAACAATGGCACGATAAGCAACATCAAGCTGGCTGATTCGTCCTTCGCAAACGGTACTGCAAGCGGAGGCATCTGTGCAGTCAACAATGGCGGAACTATCGAAAACAGCGCTGTGGATAACGTCGCTGTAAGCGGCGGAACCGCAGGCGGTATCTGCGGTCAGAACTCCGGAGCGATCACGGACTGCTTCTTTTCCGGCAATGTGTCTTCTGACAGAAAATACGGCGGTATCTGCGGTTCCAACAGCGGCACTATAAAGAGCACTGTTTCCCTGTACGCCGGCGCCGCTGTCGGTGAAAACACAAACGGCAGTATCACAAATTGCTTATACAACATCGACATTGCCGGAAGACAGAAATTCGGCAGCGGTCTTGAAACCACAGACCTGACCGATCCGAGCATTTTAAAAAAGCTCGGAAACAGCTGGAGCAAGGCAGTTAACACCACGACCGTTCTTTTCTATCCGGAGCTTACTGTCTTCAAAACGGACAAATACAGTGTCAGGGTAAAATACCAGCTGACGCTTGAAAACACCGACAAGGCACCGGCTTATAAGGATACGCTGCACTTCGTGTTCGATGTTCAGTCTGCTCCGGAAAACAGCAAGAAATGGAACAACATAGTCGCAAACCTCGCATACAACAACGTAAGGCAGCAGGACTTTGAACTGAGCCTTGACGGAGTAAAGCTTGAGATCGACGCTGCACCGGTCGTCGGAAACAGGCTCAATCTCATGCTGGACGGCGGGAAGATTGGCGTACTCTATATGGATAAGACGTTAAAGGTCAGGATAGAGATAACTTATCCTCTGAATGCAGGGAAGCATACCATATCTGTCAAGTACGTCGGAAGCGGTTTTGACTACCTCGCCGGACAGTCGGCAGAATGCGCTTTTACTATCTCAAAGGCGATTATCACAGATCCCGAGGCTTCCGTTGAGTACGGAAAGGCGCTTAAGGACGCAGAACTGACCGAGGGCTGGGAATGGACGAACAGCAGTGCTGTCCCCAATTCTAAAAGCAGAAAGTTCAAGGCGGTCATGACCGTTGATGATGAAAACTACGACCTTTCGGGCATAAAAGGGCTTAATGGAAATAAACTCACACGGGAAGTAGAGGTATCGTTCAAAAAGGCAGTTCCCGCTGTGACAGTCACTACCGATCCGTTCTCCGCACTGCCGGGCACAAAGATAACCGTAAGCGTTTCAGCGGTTAACCCCAACAATGCAAAGTTCAGCGATGTTCCCGCTGCGGAACTGTTCTACACGGCAGGCGGAACTGGAACAGCCATTACCGGCGGCAGCTTCGTTATCCCGGATGGTCTGGAAGAGGAAACTGTTATCACTGTTACCGCAAAGACGGAGGAAAACGAGTTTTACAAGGCAGGCAATGGTTCCGCCGAGGTCATAGTATCCGCCCACAAATGGTCAAGGGAATGGAAAACAGACAAGGACGGACACTGGCGTGAATGCACAGACTGCGGCATTGCAGGCGAAAAGTCTGCGCACATTTCAGGAGGCGCAGCCACCGAAACAACGTCAGAGAAATGCACGGTATGCGGTTATGTGATAACTCCTGCGCTCAAGGTGGTTGAGGCTCCGGTCATTACACCGGACGGAGGAAGCTTTACCGGTTCGCAGACTGTCACGATAACCTGCGCCACCGATGGCGCCGCGATCCATTATACCACCGATGGTACAGAACCTACTGCTTCCTCCACAAAATACAGCGGCGGGTTCACGATAACGGCAACAACAACGATAAAGGCAGTTGCTTTTGTCGGAGAAGCTAAAAGCTCCGTTACTTCGGCTGCATTCACGCGTAAGGCTCAGTCCGGTGGTTCAGGCGGTTCAGGTGGTTCAGGCGGTTCTGTCAGACCGACAAGGCCGGATACAGAACCCCGACCTTCTATCGATGGTAAATCGATGAGCTGGGCGGAAATATCTGTCGAACTTGCTAAGCGTCAGGACGGCAGTACGGTAAAAATCATGCTCAACGGCGCATATGAAGTTCCGGCTGACGTCATCAGAGTTATCGCAGGAAAGAAACTCCATATAGAGTTCGTTGCGGACAGCATAAAGAGCTGGCTGACAGACGGCGCTAAGATAAGCGCCGTTACTGCGGCAGATCTTTCGGCCATCCCGGGCAGCGCCGACAGAAGCGCACTGCGCGGCATATCCGGCGCCGATCTCAGGGTATCCGGCACAAAAATCCCGGCAGATCTGAAGCTCAGCTTCCGTAAGGAGTTCGCGGGTCAGTTTGCTAACGTATATAAGCCGGCGAACGGAAAGCTGGTATTCCATGGCTGCGCAAAGCTCGGCGCGGACGGCGCTGCGATTATTCCGGGGGCTGATTCTGAAGACGAGTATGTTGTAATGGTGTGCGAATTCAGCGATATGCCCGGCGATATCAATAACGACGGCGTGCTGAACGCCCTTGACGCGTCGGCTGTGCTGAAATGCGTCGTTGGAATATCCCAGGGTGCAAATCCTCTTATGGGCGACTTCAACAAGGATGGTACTGTAAACGCTATTGACGCGTCAGATATTCTCAAGTGGATCATAAGATCCTGATGGATATTCAGCAGCCGGAATGTATTTTATGATATGTTCCGGCTGTTTTTTTATTGCGGTCACCTCTAAAAACTTTGCTTGAGTGAAAATGTGTATAGCACACCGACTGCTTCTTTCAACGAGCGAAATTTCTGATGCGACGGCGTCCATGCCGTCGCCCGGTTATTTCGCTCTGCAACATCGTGTTGCACCTCCTCGTAAGGCATACAGCCTTACTTCGTCGGCTTTCCTAGAATGTGGCACACCCTGACCATTTTTGCTTTTCACACCGTTTTTTTGAGGTTCCCCTTAATTATACCACGTTTCATGCAGAACTTATTGCAACATTTTTTCGCTTTTTCGGTCGTTTGTTCAAGGATTATCGTAACATTTCTTTCCGCTTTTTTGCATTTACTTTTGTATTTGACCAGCTTTAGTGGTTAAAAGTCTTGACTTTTGTGCTTTGATATGGTAAAATGTTGATGAACTATCCGGTGGTTCGCCGCCGGAGTGCCTTAATGGAGGTATACTATGAAAAAAGATGAAAATATGGACTACCTGTTCAAGGCGATTCTTTCGCTCCGGACTGAGGACGAGTGCTACGCATTCTTTGAGGATCTCTGCACGCCGCAGGAACTGAAGGCTATTTCTCAGCGACTGCACGTTGCGAAGCTCCTGACCGACAACTGCGTATATAATGATATAGTAAAGAAAACCGGCGCAAGCACCGCTACAATTTCCAGAGTCAACAAGACTCTGAACTACCAGGCGGCGGGCGGCTATCAGATCGTTTTCGACCGCATGAAGGAAAACAAGTGATGGCGGGTTACGGCGTTTTCGCGCAGGTATACGACAAGCTCACGCTGAACGTCCCGTACGACCAGATCGCGGAGTATTATGATGGCAAAATCAGAAAGTTCCGCGACGGCGACGGGAATTTTCTGGCGGACGCAGGCTGCGGCACCGGAAATCTGACGGCGCGTCTGGCTAGGCTTGGCTACGATGTGATCGGCGCGGAGCCTTCCCCGGATATGCTCTCGGAAGCAATGAACAAGCCTCATGACGGGGTGCAGTACATCTGCCAGGATATGACGGAGCTTGACCTCTACGGCGAAGCGGATATCATCGTTTCGACCCTCGACAGCGTTAATCATCTCAGCTCCGCTGCGGATATCACGAAGTTCTTCAGGGCGGCGGCGCTCAATCTCCGCAGGGGAGGTCTGCTGCTGTTCGACTTCAATACTATATATAAGCACGAAAAGGTGCTGGCGGATAATGTGTTCGTTTACGACCTTGACGACGTTTACTGCGTGTGGCAGAACGAATTCAATCCGGAGGATAAAGGCGTGGATATTTCGCTGAACATCTTCGCTGAGGCGGAGGACGGTCTTTACGAGCGCATGGAGGAAAACTTCCGCGAGATCACCATGCCTTCTGAACAGGTGGAGAAACTACTTTCAGAAAGCGGGTTTGAGGTCCTGGAGGTCAGGGAATACCTCACCAACAGGGAACCGGGCGCACAGAGCGACAAGCTTATGTTCTGCGCAAGAAAAAAGTAACATTTCATCAGCATGGTTCATATAATGGAGATACAACATGGGAAAGTTAGTAAGAGCGCTTTCGGAGGACGGAAGCGTATTATGTTCCGCAATTGATACAACTGATATCGTAAGGGAGATCGAACGGCTGCACCAGCCTACCCCGGTAGTAACCGCCGCACTCGGCAGAATGTGCACGGCGGGCGCTATCATGGGCGCGCTGCTCAAGAACGAGGGTGATACCCTCACACTGCGCATTAACGGGGGCGGCCCCTGCGGTACGCTTACGGTCGTTGCCGACTACCGCGGCAATGTTAAATGCTGCGCTGGCAATGCAAAGGCTGCTGTTCCGCTCAGAAGCGACGGAGGGCTTGATGTTTCCGCCTGTGTTGGCCGCGACGGAAATCTCACCGTAGTCAAGGATATGGGGCTGAAAGAGCCGTATGTCGGGCAGATCCCGCTGGTTTCGGGGAATATTGCCGAGGATATTACGGCATACTATACAGTAAGCGAGCAGATCCCTACGGTCTGCGCTCTTGGCATAGTGTTCAATGAGGACGCCACAATTAAAGCCGCGGGCGGGTATATGCTTCAGCTTGTGCCGCCAGTTCTGGACAGCTCTGTTAAGGTCATTGAGGATAATTTGCAGCATATGGAGTCCATTACGGGAATGCTGGAGAAGGGTCTCAAGCCGGAGGAACTTGCTGTTTCGGCTCTTGAGGGTCTCGGCGGTGAGATACTTGACCAGTGGGAAGCGGTGTACTATTGCGACTGTTCCCGTGAAAGAACCGAACAAATTCTGATCAGTCTGGGCAAGAAAGAGCTCCAGAAACTGGTGGACGAGGGTGAGGAAACGGAGGTTTGTTGTCACTTTTGCAATAAGAAGTATAGGTTTTCAACAGCTGAAATAAGCAACTTGCTCAAAGAACAAAAATAATAAAAAAAATTTTAAAAAACGCTTGACAAAATTGCTTTTTGCGTGTATAATATAGAAGTCGCTTGACGAGAGACACAAAAGAAACGAAAACGAAAGCGATTTCTGAATGTGGAAGTTTAGCTCAGCTGGGAGAGCATCTGCCTTACAAGCAGAGGGTCATAGGTTCGAGCCCTATAACTTCCACCATATGGCCTGGTAGTTCAGTTGGTTAGAACGCCGCCCTGTCACGGCGGAGGTCGTGGGTTCGAGTCCCATCCAGGTCGCCATTGTTGCCTCTGTAGCTCAGTTGGTAGAGCAGGGGACTGAAAATCCCCGTGTCGTTGGTTCGATTCCGACCGGAGGCACCAATATGCGGATTTAGCTCATCTGGTAGAGCGCCACCTTGCCAAGGTGGAGGTAGCGAGTTCGAGCCTCGTAATCCGCTCCACGATTCGTCGAGACAATAGTCTCGGCGTTTTTTTTATCCTTTTATACTATTATAATGTATATCGGAGGAAGTTATATGAAAAGATTTGCGGCGGCGCTGGCTGCTGTTCTTATGCTTACCGCCTGCACTCAGGTGGAAGAAAATATACCCGTAATGGCAGAGACCTCTGCTGTGACCGAGGACACTGACGCATCTGTCGATGTCACCACTGCTGTTTCATCTGAAATTGTTTCGGAAGAAATAACATCGGAAACCGAGCCTGAAACATCGGAGGCAGTGTCCGAAAGCGAAACAACTGCTGCGGAGGAGGTACAGACCGAAGCACCTGCGGCTGCTGAAGCTTCGGCAGAAGAGACCTCAGCAGCTGAAACTACAACAACCGAGGCGGTTTATGAGGACGCTCAGGCAGAAAGTACGGGTGCTGTCACAGGTATTGAGCTTACGTTTTACGATGTGACGCTTTCTCAGGGCGAACACAAGATGCCCATTGTTACCATGTCACCCGAAAACGCTCCCGATAAATCCGAGATATGGACAAGCTCCGATGAAAGCATTGCAAAGGTAGATGGGCTTGGAAATATCACCGCTGTGGGTGAGGGTACGTGCGTTGTCACCGTGGCTTCCGCTGCCAGCCCCAACGTTACAGCAAAAGTGAACGTGACTGTCAAGGCGGCTCCGGGACTTACATACATAGGCGGTATTCTCATTGCAAACAAGACCTACGCTCTCCCTGCGGACTATAACCCGGGCGTTGACCCCGAGGCTCAGGCGGCTTTTGACGATATGCAGGCCGCAGCCGCAAAGGAGGGGCTGAACATATACGTATCATCGGGCTTTCGCTCCTATGAATATCAGTCGGGGCTTTACGACAGATATGTACAGCGCAGCGGCAAGGCGGAGGCTGACCGCTATTCCGCCCGCCCGGGCCATTCCGAGCATCAGACAGGGCTTGCCTTTGATATGAACACCATCGACATCTCCTTTGCCGATACCGACGAGTATGTGTGGGTCAAGGCACACTGCTGGGAATATGGCTTCATCATCAGATATCCCGAGGACGGCGAGGATGTAACGGGCTATATGTATGAGCCTTGGCACATCAGATACCTTGGTAAGGAGACTGCCAAAAAGGTCTATGACAGCGGCCTTACGCTGGAAGAATATCTGGGAATAGATTCAAAATACAGCGAATGATGCAACTGCATAAGCCGCTTACTTGCATTAAAATAAATAAAAAAGTCCGCATGGGTTTATATTTTCTGACTTAATTTGTTCGGAGGGTATTGACTTTTGCGGATTTTTTTGTTATTATAAATTTGTGCATTGCTTTGCAGGAAAATAACAGTCGGCTTGCATATGGGCGGCAGGGAAGTCCGCAGGTCGGTCATTTTGCTTTTCTGCGTTAATGAATATTATTATTTTATAGGGAGATTGATATTTATGATCCGTGTCGGTATTTTAGGCTACGGCAACCTTGGAAGAGGCGTTGAGTTCTCTATCCGTCAGAACAAAGATATGTGCCTCAAGGCAGTTTTTACACGCCGTGATCCCGCTTCTGTAAAGATAATGACAGAGGGCGTTCCCGTTTATTCCGTAAACGATGCAGCAGCTCACAAGGACGAGATCGACGTTCTTATCCTCTGCGGAGGAAGCGCAAATGACCTTCCCACCCAGACCCCTGAGTATGTAAAGTATTTCAACGTAGTTGACAGCTTCGATACTCACGCAAGGATCCCCGAGCATTTCGCAGATGTTGACAAGGCTGCTAAGGAGTCCGGCAAGATCGGTGTTATCTCCGTTGGTTGGGATCCGGGACTGTTCTCTCTTATGAGAATGTACGGCAACGCAGTTCTTCCCGAGGGAAGCGACTACACATTCTGGGGCAAGGGCGTAAGCCAGGGTCACTCCGATGCTATCAGACGTGTAAAGGGCGTTAAGAACGGCAAGCAGTACACCATTCCCGTTGAGTCCGCTCTTGAGAAGGTAAGAAACGGCGAAAATCCCGTTCTCACCACCCGTGAAAAGCACACAAGAGAGTGCTTCGTAGTTGCTGAGGAGGGTGCAGACCTGGCTCAGATCGAGCATGATATCAAGACCATGCCCAACTACTTCTCCGACTATGATACTACAGTTCATTTCATCACCGAGGAGGAGCTTGAAAAGAACCACAGCGGAATACCTCACGGTGGTTTTGTTATCAGAACCGGCAAGACAGGCAACGGCGATAATAAGCACGTTATGGAATTCAGCCTGAAGCTTGACTCCAACCCTGAGTTCACCGCAGGCGTGCTGGTTGCATTTGCAAGAGCAGCATACAAGCTTAACGCAGAGGGCGCAAGCGGCTGCAAGACCATTTTCGACGTAGCTCCCGCATACCTTTGCCACCAGACTCCCGACGAGCTGAGAGCACATATGCTTTAATTTTGCGGTAACAGAAAATCCCGATGCACTGCGGTGTGTCGGGATTTTTTTTCAGACGAACTGGTATAATAGGAGTATGACAATTACAGTATCCCGATGCGAGGAGGCATATCAAAATTATAACCTGTTTTGACGATATCAGCAAGCGCGCCGCAGAGTGCGGCAGAGATGCCAAAGCGTATATTTTTCTTTCGTGGCTGGGACTTACCGAGGGCGAGATGAAAAGCACAGGGGCAGATGATTATAACGCAGCAATGCGTATCCTTATGTGCGGCAGGCGAGAGCCTGCCGCTTTTGCGTGATAAGTGGACTGTTGGAAAAATCAGCACAAACAAAAGCAACAGGGACTTGCATTTTGTCTGCAAGTCCCTGTTAATATCGTTAATATATCTTATTTCCTCACAAAACTGTAATCACAGCAGCTTCCGCCGTTTCCTATCTGCTGGGTATAAACAAAATCTGCTCCGGGAAGCGAGTCGTAAATGATATCATCTACATGGCAGAACACAGCCGTAAGCTCGGGTATGCCGTATTTCCTGAACAGCTGGTCAAAAATACAGTCGTGGGTTATCATGGAAAATGTGTTCTTCGGTGCCTGCGGCAGCTCGATGTTCCAGCCGTAGCCTGCTGTTCTGCGGATCTTTATTGGCATATACACTTTCAGAAACGGCACGAACACAGGCAGACGTGACAGCTTTTTCATCGTATTTATCTGTGGCTTTACAAAGTCGTACATGGCGTTCCGCACTATTGCTATGCTTTCCTCTCTTGTTCTGCCCCGCTCTTCATACGAGAACACAAACGCCAGCGAGGTGAAAAGGTTGCACAAAAAGCCGTAGTTCTTATCATCGGCATATGGCCTGTTGTCTCTGACAAGCCTGCCTATGCGGCTCAGTACCTTTTCCTGCATGGCTTTGTCAGAATCTGCAAAAAGCACGGAAAATCTGCTGTCTGAGATCATTTTCTCAGGGTCATAGTCTTTCATTTCAAATCCCCTTTGTTTATATTAGCATATGCTAACTGAATTATACCATCAGTTCGAAAAAATGTCAATAGGGGAGCGGGATTTTTGGCGATATTTGGGCGCATCAGGCAGATGATTCATATTATCTATTGTAAAAACTGCGCTTGTGTGTTATAATGTGTGCAAATGTGATTTGAAAGGACGTTTTGATATGAATAAAAAGATCATTGCCGCTTTGTGCGCTCTGACGATATGCCTATCTGCTGCTGCCTGCGGACAGACTGACAGTGCAGAGGACGCTCCTGCCGAGACAACTGCTGCCCAGAGCGCTCCAGCTCCTGTTACCATGACGACCGAGGCTGTTCCCACTGAGCCTGTTGACCTCTCCAAGGGGCTTACGGACGCTATGTACGAGAGAGCTGTTGTCAGCGAGGGCAACAAGGCTCGCCTTGCAAAGGCTATGAAAAAGGCTGCAAACGGCGAGGACATCACTGTGGGCGTTATCGGCGGCTCCATTACTCAGGGAAGCAGTGCCACTGACCACAACAACTGCTATGCCGAGCTTTTTCACAAGTACTGGGTGGAAAAATTCCCTCAGAGCAATGTTAATTTTGTGAATGCGGGCATCGGCGGCACAAATTCCTATCTGGGCGTGCACAGAGTTGACACTCAGCTTCTTGACAGCAAGCCCGATGCAGTCATCGTGGAATTTTCCGTAAACGACACCGACAAGCTTATGAACAAGTATTCCTACGACAGCCTTGTAAGAAAGATACTTAACTGCGACAGCCAGCCTGCGGTAATGCTGCTGTTCACCACTCAGGAGGATGGCACCAGCCTGTGGGAGACCCACAAGGAGATAGGCGCTGCATATGACCTGCCCATGCTCAGCTACAGGGCTGTGGTTTATCCCGAGGTCTCTGCGGGCACTCTTGACTGGAAGGACATTTCCCCCGACAATATCCACCCCAATGACGAGGGCCACAAGCTTATCGGTCAGCTGGTAAGCAGATATCTTGACAGTGTTTATGACGACCTTGACAATATTGACGACAGCAGCGTTGCTTTTGATACTCCCGCTTACACTGCCGATTATTACAAGGAAGCAAAGATGCTCGGCGCATCGGATATCACTCCCCAGGAGATAAGTGGCTTTGAGCAGGGCGGAAACTCCGTTTATCCCGAGCTTTTCCCCGACAACTTCGTTACCGAGGGCGAGGGATATCTTAAATTCGAGACAGAGTGCAAGTGCCTTGGCTTCTTCTACCTGAAAAAGGTTGACGGCAAGGGCGGCAAGTATGATGTTTACGTTGACGGCGAAAGAAAGGGCACTCTTGACGCTGATTTCAAGGGCGGCTGGGGCAACTATGGCGAAACTCAGCAGATACTTATCTCCAAGGACAGCGAAAAGCACACGGTTGAGATAAAGCTTGCCGAGGGCAGCACCAACACTTCACTCACAATTTTAGGAATAATGGAAAGTTAAGTTGAATACAGCTGAAAAATTTTTGTGCAAACATACAAAAAACACACTTGGCTAATCTGTAAAAATGACAGTTGAAGATTTGGCAAAAATGTGTTAAAATTAGCTTGTGAATATTTATGGGGGAGATATCGGCATATGATGTTTCTTTCATAAACAAAGGATTTAATCAAATTTTTTCAAGGAGGAGACAAATATGAAGCTTAAAAGATGTATAGCTTCTGCAACAGCTCTTGCGATGACCGTAAGCGTTATGGCATTTGCACCTATGACTGCTGAAGCTGCTCCGGTCGATAGACCTAATGGCACTGAAAGTGTTATCAAAACCTTCAGCATTGACGGCAACTCCGTTATGTCTCAGTATGATTCTTGCTGGGTAAGCCTTTACGGAATCGACGAGTCAAGCTTTACTTCCGCAAATTATGTAAAGGTAACCATGGATTTTGACACTGCACCTGAGATCGGTGACGGCAAAAACAAAATGAGCGAGGTCGCAGGCTGGGGCTGGGGCTCCTACAGCGGCTGGTATAATGCAGGTCAGTTCTACGACGGAACCATCAAGAGCAGTAAAAATCTGGTTCCTGCTACCAGTTCAAAGGATAAAGAATATTACTGCTACCTTCCTGCTTCGGATTTTAAGGTCGATGACCATATAGCCGGAAATGTTCAGAACTATATTGCCGTTACTGCAACACTGAAATCTGTTGAGCTTGTTGAGATATCAAGCTTCTCTGCTCCCACACTTCCCGCTTATAAGTATGATTTCGACCAGTCCAGCGGAAGCTGCGGCGCTTGGGGTCAGGCTGCTTTCACCGAAGTAGGCACTGACAAGACCGTTACCCCCGAGGTACTGGCAGGCAATTCTGTAATTGCTGTCAAATATACAAGCTCAGATCGCCCTGACCTTGTTCTCAGCGACAGCAAGGGTGATACTTCTCCCCTTAACTGGATAAAGGTAAAGCCTGACGGCGTTGCCGACGGCGTTGCTTACTACATGATGGCTGATATGGCTGCAGCATGGACAGCAGCAGGCGGCAGCACAGATTTCTCTGATGTTGCCAAGCTCCTTGTTTCCGCAGGCGCCAATGATCTTACCGTATCTTCTGCTTCCGTTTACTCAAACTGCAGCAAGATAAAGACCATTACCCCCGTAGTAACACTTCCCGATTCCATCACAGTTTACACTACCGATACAGATGCTCAGGTAAAGCTTATCAAGGGTGCTGTCAAGGTAAGCGGCATTGATATGCTTACTTCCGATGACTACACTCTTACAGTTTCATCTGACGGAGCAGCAGGTGTTGCAGCATTTGCTCTTACCACTGTTGGAAAAGCAAAGTATGAGCTTTCTGCCGATGCGGTTACCACAGCTACCTGCGTTATCAACTTTGAGGCTTGGAAGCCTACCTTCTATGATGATTACACCGTAAGCGGTCCCATGACCATTGATGTTGATTACAACTCCGACGCTTCCGCTGTTTCTTCAGCGATCACAGCTGCTATCGGTTCTCAGACAATCACAATGGAGCTTATCGCTTCCGAGGGTGACCACGCTCCTCTCCCTGCAAAGGCTATTGAGGACGTTATGACCTCTATCGTTCTTCCCGATTCCTACGATGCTGACTCTACTGTTTCCGTTCCTGTTACCATCGGTCTCAGCAACGTAATGAACGAGGGCGACGTTTACTATCCCAATTACACACTGGGCGCTTCCGGCGAGGCTGCAAGCTCCGTAACTGTTACATATACAGTTAATATCGGTTCTGACAGCTCCAAGCCCGATCCTAATCCTAACCCCGATCCCGATCCTAAGCCCAATCCTGATCCCGAGCCTACTCCCGACCCTGTTCCCACAGGCTACAACGGAGACGGCACCGATCCTACAGCAAAGTATCCTTCCAACGGCAGCACAGATTGTGCAGCAAGCCGTTATGCAGGCGGCAATGCGTACAGCTCAGCAAGAGCAGGCTATGCTATCCGTCAGGCAGCTTCCGGTTCTGAGGTAGTTATCATCATGGAATCCGATGACATTATCCCCAGAAGAGTTCTTGAGCTTCTTGCTCAGAAGGACAATGTAAACGCAACATTCGTTTACAGCGGATATTCCGTAACCATCAACAGCGACGATATCGACGCTGACGAAGTAACAGATATCGACCTTTCCAACAAGGGCAAGTTCCTTACCGCTGATGAGCTGGCAATGTTTGACGGCGCTATCGAGGTAAGACAGCTTAACCTCAGCGCATTCAAGGGCATTGCAAAGGTACAGATCACCATGACAATGACCGGCGCTTCCAAGGGTGCAGACGGCACAGCTCTTGACAGAACCTCCGAGGGTCAGTTCAGATTCATTTCCGACGGTTCCGTTGGTGATGACAGAACATTCTCCTTCGAGATCACCGAGGGCGGCAAGTATGTCGTTTACACAGGCGACTGCGATGTTGAGGTTTACGAGGACGATGTTTGATCGTTCGGACTAAGCTGAATTCTTAAACAATGAAAGCACGTACTTAAAGGGGCACCCTTAGGTACGTGCTTTTTCTTGTATGCAGATTATATTTAATTTATATCTGTAGAATTTTTTATACCATTGCTGTATAATATAATCACATAATGCGAAAGGACGATAATATATGAAATTCAGACTTACAATAGATATTGACGAATTGAATTACGCTCAGGCCATAAGAGCTATCCTGCCCTTTGTGAAAAAGGAAGATATCCCGCTGCCCGAAATGGTGCTGAGTGCTGCCGAATCTCCGGGAGTATTGGAGAATTTTCTGAAATTTATCCCCCGGGAAAAGCAGGACGAGCTTATCCTGAAAACCTTTGACAAAAACAAGGTGAGGATAATCGCCAAGGCTCACAGGACTGCCGCAAAATACGGCGTGGATATGAAAATATCGGACGTTTCCCTTGAAGAGCGCACCGATGATGTTATAGTGTATTGATAAAAGGAAGGTAGAAGATCATGAACGAAACCATTCAGAACCTTATTACAAGAAGAAGCGTGCGCTCTTACAGCAACAAGAGCATTCCCGATGATGTGCTTGACCAGATACTTGATGCAGGCTCATATGCCCCCAGCGGAATGAACAAGCAGTCCGCCGTTATGGTGGTGCTCAGGGACAGAGACAGGATATCCGACATCTCTTTCCTTAACGCCAAGGTCATGGGAACAGACAGTGACCCGTTCTACGGCGCTCCCGTTGTTGTGGTTGTATTTGCCGACAGCCGTGTTCCCACCTACGTTGAGGACGGCAGCCTTGTTATGGGCAACCTTATGAATGCGGCTCATGCGCTGGGCGTTGATTCCTGCTGGATACACCGTGCCCGTGAGGTGTTCTCTACTCCCGTCGGAAAGGACATTATGAAAAAATGGGGACTTGATGAGAACTATGTGGGCATAGGAAACTGCATTCTCGGCTACTCCGACAAGCCTGTTCCCGAGGCAAAGCCCAGAAAGGACGGAAATGTTATTTTCGAGCATCACTAAGCCGAAAAGAATTTTCCCGCTCATATTGCTGCTTCTCTGCGGCTGCGGAGAGGTGCGGGACGGCAATGTTTCTGAGACTGTTCAGAACATTTCCGAGATTACTCAAAATATTTCTGAGCAAGCTCAGGAGACCGAGAGTGCTGAAACGGCGGAGATTTCTGCCATTCGCAATGACGGCGTGCTGATGTTCGGCTTCACTGCAGATGAGTTTGTGAACAGCTTCAATGCGGTTTACAGTGATGAATACGGGGAGGATTATCTCACTCCCGTTTCTCAGTGGAATTGCTATGAGGCGTGTTCCCCTTTAGTGGATAACGACGGCATGGCGTACTGCTTCACCGAGGACAGGGAGATATTATCCATGCCGAACATCACTTTGTTTACCGATGACAACGGCGGTGTATATGAGATAATGGCGACCTTTGATGACCACGGATATCAGGACTGGCTCAACAAGAAGTTCGGCATCATAAGCATGAACATGATAGAGACCGTTCTGCCCGATATGGCAGATACAGAGGCGTTTTACAGGGAGCTGTATGCACTTGCCGGAACAAATTTTTACGGTGACGATTACAAATTCCCGCCCTCGGACTTTTACCGCAGCGGAGATGTGGGGCTTTACTCCTATTACGGCGGCGGAACTATAAATATATGCGCTGTTCCTGCCGATGATGAGCTTGAAAATGAGCTTTCTCGGGCGGATTGTGTGATACATGGGATAGAATAATAAAAGAGCTGCTGCATTTTTTTGCAACAGCTCCTTTTATTATCCCTGCTCATTTTCAAACAGCTCGCCGTCAACTATGCGGACTATCCTGCCTGCACTTTTGGCAACGTTCAGGTCGTGGGTTATCATGACTATGGTATGACCCTTTTGGTTAAGCTCGCCGAAAAGCTTCAGAACTTCTTTGCCTGTGGCGCTGTCAAGAGCGCCTGTGGGCTCATCGGCGAGGAGCAGCTTTGGGTTGCCCACCAGTGCCCTTGCAATGGCTGCTCTTTGCTGCTGACCGCCCGAAAGCTCATGGGGCTTGTGATCCATTCTTTCGCCCATTCCCAGCTGAATAAGGCGCTCCCGTGCGGCAGCCTCCGCCTCCGACGAGGTAAGCCCACGGAGCAGCAGTGGCATCATCACATTGCGCAGCACGGTGTATTTCTGTATCAGGTGATATTTCTGGAAAATAAAGCCCACATAACGGTTTCGCAGGTCTGTAAGGCTTTTGTCGTTCATTTTATGCACGGCGTTGCCTGAGAGATAATATTCGCCGCTGTCAAAGCTGTCCATGCAGCCGATCATGTTCATAAGGGTGGATTTTCCCGAGCCTGAGGGTCCGAGTATGGCGAGAAATTCCCCCTCCTTTACTGTCAGGTCGATGCCCTTTAGCACGTTCAGAACGCTGTCGCCCATGGCATAGTTTTTTCTGATATCCTTCATGCTGATAACGTCCATATTGTCTCCTATTCTGCGCTTGCCGCACGGACTGTGCCGTCCTCGCTGACTGTAAGGGTGAGGAGCGTTCCGACGGTTATGCCGCTATAGTCGGAGGAACGTCCCGAAAGTCCGGCTATTGTCATTCCCACGGGGATCATGTAGCTGCTTTCCTCGCCACTTTTAGTGATAGAAGCGTTCTTCCTGCCGCCTCTTCCGAAGCCTGCGCCGTCGGGAGCGTTCATATCACCCGAGGGCATTTCAGGCATATCTCCTGACGGCATATTTCCGTCAGGCATTTCGGGCGGAGTGCCGTTGCCGTCATTGTTGGGAGCGTCGTGGAGATCCGACGGCATATCGTAATTACCGTCCGACTTATCATCGGAATTGCTGTTATCACTGTCATCTTTGTTTTCTTCCACCGTTCCCAGCGCCAGTGTAACATAGTTGCCTGCAATGGCTGTGACTTCGCCCGAAACCGTTGTATCTGTTGAAACTGCGGTGTAATTGTTGGGAGCGGCGGTGGTTATCTGCTGAGTTTCCTCTGCGCTGTCCGAGCAGGCAGTGAGGTTAAGGGTCAGCAGGGCAAGCAAAAGGAAAAAGCTTTTCTTATTCATATTATCTGCCTTTCTTATGTTCATATTTATTCTCCGCTGAGGGCTTCGATAGGTGTAAGGCGTGAAGCCTTGTATGCGGGGTAGAAGCCGAAAATAGTTCCCGTTGCCGCCGCAAATACCAGCGACAATACGCCTGCCGGCACCGACGGCTCTGCTCTTGTGCCCAGCAGCTCTGCCGCAGGGATAAGCGCATATCCTGCCGCCACGCCTGTGATACCGCCGAATATGGCTATCATTCCCGCTTCAAGGAGAAATTCGGAAAGTATCACCGATTTCTGGCTGCCAAGGGCTTTCAGCAGACCTATCTCGCCTGTGCGTTCCTTGACCGTTACGAAAAGCACGTTCATAATGCCAACGCCGCCAACGAAAAATACTATGGAAGCCACGGCGATAAGAAGCGTCTGGAGAGTGTCGGCGGATTTTGTTGCCGCTTCCATCTGGCTGCCTGCATCGGTTATGGTAAAGGTGGCTGAGGGATAGTTCTGGGTAAGCACCGCCTCGATATCCGCCATTACGTTTTCGACCTCCGATACATCGGAAGCTACGGCGGTTATCTTGGGGTCGCTGTCCGAGCCGAAAATGTACTTTGCGGCTGTGGAGTAGGGTACGTATATTGCTTCATCGGGAGAAATTCCCGAGGAGACTGTTCCCATTGATGAGAGAACGCCCACGACCTCGTAATTCTTGCCCTCTATCGAAATGCTTTCGCCCTGTGCCAGATAGGCAGCACCGAAAATGTTCTGCGCTGTTTTGTAGCCCAGTACGCAGACCTTTGCTTTGTCCTCTTCATCGTCCTCGGTGAAAAACTCGCCGTACTGCACGGAAAGGTTGCTTATCTGCGCATATTCGGGCATAACGCCTGCGGTGGTGAAATTTGTTTCTTCATCGAGGTCTCCGCCGTCAACTGCTGCGTCTCCGCTGGTGATAATAGATATGGACTCAATGTTCGGAACTACAGCGGCAATGTCCTCAACGTCCTCTTCTGTGAGGGTCACGGCTCCTGTTCGGGCTGCACCTGAAAATCCGCCTGAGGAACCCCCACCCGAGGGATCTCCGCCGCCTCCGAAGCTCGGCATACCGCCGCCTGACGGGAAGCTGCCGGAACCGCCAAAGTCGGGCATACCGCCGAAATCAGGCATTCCTCCGCTTGAAGGAGGGCCGCCCGAGCCGCCGAAGTTTTCCATCATGCCTTCCATCATGGTATCGGCGGTCTGACCTGCAGTGACTTCTATTGCGCCTGCGTTCAGGTTCTTGAACTGGTCGGCAACAACAGCCTTGCCGCCCTGTCCAATGGCGATCACCAGCACGATGGTCGCCGAGCCTGCGGCTATTCCGAGAGAGGTAAGGGCGCATTTTGATTTGTTTGAAAATATATTTATAAAAACTGTTTTTATCAGCTCGGAAATCCTCATTCAGATCATCCCTTTCCGCCGCTGAGAGTGATCTCCGCCAGCAGCTTATCGCCTGCGGATACGCCTGTTATCTCAACGCTTCTGCCGTCGGTAAAGCCTGTCTGAACTTCCTTTTCAACGATATTTCCGCTGTCGTCATATACCTTTACGTAGGAATGACCGTCACGGAAGGTAATGGCATTTACATTGACGGTGAGAACATCTGTTACCTGATGCTGTAAGAACGTAACATCGCCGCTCATGCCCTCCAGCACGTTAAGGCTGTTCCGGGTGTCAAGCTTTACGGTGACTGTGTAGCTTACTGAGCCTGAGGAACGGGCAGGCTCTGCGGAAATGGTGTCTATCTCGCCGCTGAAATTCTTATTGTCATAGGCGGTAAGGGAGACGGTGCATTCCTGACCTACCGTAAGAGCGGTTATATCCTCCTCGGATACGGATGTGCTGAGGTAAACGGAGCTTGTGTCCATAAGGGTAACGATAGTGGCATTCTGCATAATGCTGTCCCCCTCGGAAACGGAAACAGAGGAAACTATTCCGTCAATGGGGGCGTATATCACGCCGTCATCGCCTGCATTTTCGCAGAACTCGGCGTATTCCTCAACAAGAGAGTCATATTCGTCCTGCTTGGTCTCCACATCGCTTTCAAGGCTGCTTATGGTGCGTTCATAGGTAAGCTCTGCCAGCTCTGCGGCGGACTGTGCGGACTGGGCTTCCTGCTTGGCGTTAAGGCTGTCGGAGCTTTCGCTTACCGCACTGCTTTCGATGTTCAGCTGTGCGGAAGAAATGTCCGATTTAAGCTTTTCAATGCTGTCGCTGATGGAATCCGCATCGTTATTGCCGTAAATGTCGGTAAAGTCGGACTTGTAGTCCTCATATTCCTCACGGTAATCGGATATGTCGGAGTTAAAGTCGTCCATTTCGCTTTTGTATGCGTCGGTTATCTTCCGGTGAGCCTTGCAGACTTCCTCAGCAGCGGAGATTTTGTCCTCGTAGTCCTCTGTCTTGTCACTTATCTGCTCGCCTAAAGTGACATAATAGCCCGAGTATGCGGTCTTGGCGGCGCTGTAGGTGTTATATGCCTTGGTGAGTGCTGCGGAAGCGGCTTCATACTTGCTTTCGGCGGAGGTGTTTGAGTTCTGGGAGTTTTGAGTGGTCGAAGAGTTGTCGGAGGAAGAAGTCGATATATAAACGGAATCATTGTAGGCTTCCTTGGCATCTTCATATTCGCTCTGAGCCTGTTCATAAGCTGCCTTTGCTTCCTCGTAAGCCTGTTTCAGGGAGTTTATCTTTTCGCCGGTGTCGGAAATCTTTTCGGTGTATGCGCTGTACTCGTCCTTTATGGCTTCAAGGGCTTCGTTGTTGGCAGTGTCGGTTTTCTGATATTCCCTGTACTGCTTTTCCATTGCCTTGTGATCCGCTTCAAGCGCGCTGAGCTTATTCTCGTATGCGGTGAGCTTGGCGTAGTCATCGTCATAGGTGAGGGTCATATTCTCATATTCTTCAAGCTGCTTTTTCAAGTCGGCAAGATTTTTGGCAGAGGTCTCCTTTTCGTTTTCCTGCTTGCTGAGGTAAAGCTCATATTCGCTTTGCGCCGATGTGCCTTTGAGCTTGGCGCTTTCAAGCTCCTGCTCAGCTTTAAGGGAGCCTGAGGTGAGGTTGTCCTTTGCCTCATAAAGAGCGTTCTGAGCAGATCTAAGCTTCAGCTCATACTGCTTCTTGGCTTCCGCCACATGATCGGGGTCAACTTTAAGAAGAGCGTCGCCCTCCTTCACGCTTGTGCCTGTCTTTACATATACCTCTGTGACCTCGGCGGTGCAGGGGAATGAGACATATTCCCTGTCAAGGGAGAGGGTGCCGCTTTCCTCTGTTCCAACGGTGATGTTTCCCTTGGAAACGCTGTATTCTCTGTAGCTTACGTCTTCTTCCGCCTTGGCTGAGGAGGCGTTGGCGATTATAGCAGCCGCACCTCCTGCGGTAACAGCCACAGCAGCCGCTGCTGCGAATATCTTTTTGTTCATGTTCCGTGCTCCTTTCGATTTCTGTAATCAATGATAATTGCCAAAGCTTAATTTAAGCTTAAAGGAAGAATAAGGGAGCGGAATTTTCATTTGTTTATCACAATATACTAACTGTATAAAATTGTATAGATATACAAAAAGGCAAGGGCAACTGTATTAGAGAGAAAAAAGATCATAAAAAAATCAGCACAAATGAGTACAAAGCAAAGGGTTTGGGTCAAGCCTTTTTCCCGAAAGGCTTGCGGGTGTCCAGAGGGCAGAGCCATCTGGTCGCTGTCCGCAGACAGCGAAATCTTTTTGCTTGCGGCATAAATGATAAAATCGTTAGCCGACTGACTAACAAATCCTAAAGCCGCCTGCACCGTGAGTTCAAAAACGCTCAAACAAATATAATTTCTCAAATAAACCCGAAACTATTCCATGCAGGCGGCTTGAAACTGAGAGCAATTTCGCAGAAATTGCAATTCAGTTTCCGCCGTAAGGCGCAGGTACGGACTATTCTACATTTCAATTTAATATGTCCGTACCATGCAAAGGAGACACCTAAGGAGAGAGGGAGGAAACCAAAACCCAACAAAAGCGGGCATTCCCCCCTCTCTCCTACGGTTTCTCCATGCCTTGAAAAGGCAAGCACTCATCTTTTCCCTACCCTCTCACCCCCACTAAGCCCGCTTTTACAGTTTGTCTTTAACTTTTTGTTTATCTCGTGTATTGAATATTGTTTCGTACCTTTCACCGCCGCCCCTCTCATTTGTGGTCTGGCGTTTCGATATCAAGTATCTGCTGTTAGTTTTGCTTGGCTCTGAGATGTTAGCCGTTTATCTGTTTGCACATTTTTCTATAGCTATGTTTACATACTTGGGCTCCACTCAGTTCTTTAATTTGGTGTTCTTTGGCTGATTGGTGTGCAGTTTTATAAAGAATTATTAGCAGGTATAAACTTCTCACTCCCCATAAACCACCCTTTTCACCTCAGTACCCGTGTAATAGTGAGCAAGTATATCACGATATCCGCAGCCGTCCTGCGACATGGCATCGGCGCCTGCCATGCTCATGCCGACAAGATGCCCGCTGCCTGTGACGGTGAAGATGTATGTGTCACCCTCTTCACTGACAGTAAAGGCACTGCTTTCAAGGGACAATATGCGTGCCATGTCCTCCCCGCTGACGGTTATGCCGCAAAGGCTTGCCTCCGAGACGGCTTCCGTGCCGTCAATGTGGGTGAGAGCGATGTGTTCAAGCTCTCCCGCAGCGGGAAAATCGGCAGATATCCTTGCCCGAAGCTCTGCAGAGGTGAATGTTTTTTCACTGCAGAAAACGGCGGCTTCGGGATTTTTTGCGGGCACAAGATATGGAAATGCTTTGCCCCATGCGCTTTCCGCAGACAAAGTGTATTCCCCCGAGGAGAGGTGGAATGGTGCTGAGATAGGGCTTCCGTGATAGGTTATCACCTCTCCGCAGGTGCTTTCGGCGGCGCTTTGGGCTGCGGATATGGCTGCGGAGTAGCTTTCTCCGTATATTTCCCGTGCCTGCACGTCGGTAAGGCAAATCTGATATTTGTCGCCGTCATCGGTGATGTGCGCCCCTGTTGAGGGATCTTCTCCCGAAAGTATGCGGCGGACGGCGTATGTCCTGGCGGCGCACGCCTGTGCTTTCATGGCTTCCGTGTCCATTATGTATGGTACCTCTTCAAGAACGGCATAGATGGTGTATTCCTCAACGGTGACTGTGCGTATCCCGTTTGATGTGTATATTTTCAGCTTGTCCGTGGGCAGTATCAGCTGCGATGCGTCGCTTATGCTCTCTGAGCTGACGGCTGACAGCTCAGCGGCTTTTTCGGCTGATCTGGCATTATCAGCGTTGGCGGCAAAGGGGATAAGGCATATCACAGCCGACCAGAGCATAACTGATTTTATAAATTTTTTCATTTTTTGTTTACCGTCCTTTCATTATGAGAAGCACATTACCCTTGGTTTCTTATGTAATCACTGATTTTCTTGATATTAAACCACAAAAACAGTGAATAAATTTAGATAAAACATACTTGACATAAAGTTAATTTTATTGTACAATGTATATATATTGCGGCGCTGTAAGCATTATGCAGAAAAGGGGCATAACAGCCGCAGAAGAATGAGTATATTATCAGGGATCACAAGAACATTAAAATAAAGACATTGCAGAGCAGTTCCTCTGCCGAAAGGAATGGTCGGACTATGGGCAAGATGAAAATCAGCCACAGTGACAGCGACGCTCTCGAGAGAGCCAAAAATACAGCCAAAGCAAATAAAAGGGCGCCTATCAACAAAAAGGCTTCCCTTATCGTATATGTTATAGTGCTTGTGCTTGCGGTAGCGGCACGTACTGTCCAGCTTTTCTCCAATATGGACTTTGACAGGGGCAAGTACATTGACCCGTCGTTTATGAAAAACTATCCGCTGCTTGTCATGATACCGGGCTTTGCGATAATAGCCGCCATTCTTATCTGGGGCAATGCAAGGGATAAGGTAATAAGCTCCTGTATCCTTATCAACCCCATGCGTCTGAGATATGACAGGCTCAACAAGAAGATCCCCCACGCAGCAGGCTACAGCTCGCTGTTCATGGCACTCCTTGTGGCTGTACAGATAGTGTTTGACTTCATTAACCTTGTTCACAAGAACACCGAGTATATGAAGACCCTTCCCCGTGAAGAGGCTGAGGACTTCAACAAGCTCACAGGCTATGATCTGGGTATGTTCTTTACCCACCTGCTGATGCTTTTCGTTGTGCTCACATTCGTTTCCATTGCCATAAACATCTTCAACGGCGTGGGATTTTCACACGCAAACTGCGCAGCGCTTTCCACCTATGCTGTTTGGAAGACTGTGGAGATATTCAAGATGGTTTCCCTGAACACAGCTCTCAGCACATATTCGGGACTTGTATATCAGATGCTTTCCTATATGACCGCTGTAGTGTTCTTCCTCTGCACGGCAAGGTTCTTTAACGGTATGGAAAAGAAAAACACCCGCTTCTGGATGTGCTTTATGGGATATGTTTCATCTATCCTTGCGGCTGTATCGGTAATTCCCAGATACATTCTTCTCCTTATCCCCACAAACTATGATGACAGACTGGATATGTCCATTCCCGAGATATCGGACGTGGGCATCGTGTTCATGACAATAACTATCGTTGCGGTTTTCTGGAGCACATACGTTTACCGCATCATGCCAAAGCTCAACCTCGGCAAGCGCCGCTGGAGCAAGGCACCTATCAGCAAGGAATTTCAGCAGATGGAGAGCATCGACGAGTAATTCGGCTCTGTGCTTGTCCGTCACAGAAAAAATTACAGGGGCGTACATGGCGGATATTGCCTGTGCGCCCTTTTTTAAGGAATACTGCATATGAATATGAAAAAAACAAGGCTTGCGGCTCTGGTACTGACCGGAGCGCTGCTTACGGGCTGCGGCATCGGTTCATCGGTGGACACACTGCTTCTGCCGCCCATGCTTTCCGACGAGCAGAAGGCCATATATACCGCTCTCACCGCCGCGGCAGGAAGCAATATCTCACTTGTATATCCCAGATGGGGAGCATACCGTTCCGCTTTTGTGTTCTATGACCTTGACATGGACGGTGCCGATGAAGCGGTGGTATTCTATGACGATACCGATGATTCGGAAAACAGCGTCAGGGTGAATATACTTCACCGTGAAAATAACGGCTGGCGTTCGGTGTATGACCATGCGGGAGCAGGCTCGTACATTGAGCAGGTGTTCTTTGCCGACCTTGGAGGCACGGGCAGAGTTCGCATGGCGATAGGCTACGGATATATGACCCCCACGGAAAAAACACTGAAAATATACAGCCTGGGTGACGGTGTGCTTAACACCGAATACACCGAGACCTACTACAAGACCATGAACATGGATATGGACGGCGACGGCAGCGAGGATATTGCGGTCATAAACTGCAATAACGAGAACCATGCCGCCTATGTTTCCCTTGTGACCGACAGTGGAAATGGCACGGAATGCACAAGCACCGTTGACCTGAGCGAAAGCACAGCTGACCTGCCTTCCGTTATCGGGGGATATATCGGCAATAATACTCCCGCTCTGTTCATTGACGGGCTGACGGTCAGCGGAAACCTCTCCACCGAGATAATCTACTGCGTAAACGGCGAGCTGAGAAACCCCGCAAACCTTTCAGGCTCGGATATCCCTGTAATGACCACACGTTCTCAGGGGCTGTACTGCTGCGATATCGACGGCGACGGCATTGTGGAGATTCCCCAGAGAGAGGCATTCCCCGGCTACCGTGACCCTTCGGACGCACAGTATATCACCAACTGGAACGTTTTTGAAAACTATACCGTGGTGAAAAAATACGCTTCCCTTACCGAGGCGGACAAGGGCTATGCCTTTATGCTTCCCGTTCGGTGGGAGGGGCTTGTGACAGTCAAGACGGACAGCGTGACAGGCGAAAAGGTGTTTTACAAATTCAACAGCAGGCTTGCCGAAAGCCGCCTTGAGCTTATGAGGATACTGGTATGCACCCGTGATTCTGCGGCGCAAAGGTCCCTTGAAGGCTACACCGCTGCCGCTTCCGATGATAATGCGGTGTATATGGTAAAATTCGGCGACACTGAGGATAATCTTCTCCTGACCATGACAGAGGTAAGGAATAACTTCTATCTGATACAGAAGAACTGATCTTGAAAGGAAATTGCAATGAGCAAAAAAAGCGAAAAAAACGAGAAATTCAAATCGAAAATAGGCGGACAGGCTCTTATTGAGGGCGTTATGATGAGGGGAATAGACACCTCTGCCATGGCGTGCCGTATGCCTGACGGCTCTATTGACGTGGAGACATGGAAGATACGCAACGGCAAGACTGCTCCCTGGTACCTTAAAACGCCTTTTATCAGAGGCTGTTTCAACTTTGTCATCTCCCTTATAGACGGCATGAAATGCACCATGAAGTCCGCCGAAAAGCAGGCTGACGCCGATGACGATGATGATGACGACGAGCCTTCAAAATTCGAACAGTGGCTCAGCAAGACACGACCCTACAAGTGGCTTGAATCCAAGATCGAGGGCGAAAACGGCAAGGAAGTCATGAACACTATAATGCTTGTAGTGTGCGTTGTGGTGATGATACTTTGCGTTTGTGCGTTCAAGTTTTTCCCTGCGCTGCTGTCACTCCCTCTGGGACTGCTGGGCGCTCCCGACTGGTGCAAGACCGTTTTTGAGGGCATCATCAAGGTGGCGCTGCTGGTGGGCTATATGTGGCTCATTTCCCACATGAAGGAGATACATAAGACCTTTAAGTATCACGGCGCAGAGCACAAGACCATCGCCTGCTATGAGGCGGAGCTGGAGCTTACCGTGGAAAATGTCCGCAAGCAGATCCGCTTCCACCCCCGCTGCGGCACAAGCTTTATTTTCCTTGTGGTGCTTCTCAGCATTATCATAGGAATGTTCCTGCCGTGGAAAAACCTGTGGGCTCGCTTTGGTCTCCAGCTGCTCATGCTTATCCCCGAAACATCTATCGGCTACGAGCTGATAAAGCTTGCGGGACGTTACGACAATATTTTTACAAGAATAATCTCAGCCCCGGGCATATGGCTCCAGCACATCACTACCTGCGAGCCTGATGACCCTCAGATAGAAGTGGCTATCGCAGCACTCAAGCCCTGTATCCCCGAAAATAAGGAAGACGACAAGTGGTAATACCAAACAAAAAAGGAGAATGACGATGAAACACCCAGCATCTGTTATGGCAATGACCGCAATAATGATAACATCTGCTTTCGGCATTTCGGCGGGAGCATATGATGACTGCACCTTTGAAGCGACTATGGCTGACGGCTCGGCGGGAACTGTTACCGTCAAGGACGGCAGGCTGAGCTATGATATTGTTTTTACCGACCCCACTTCCCCCTTTGACTTCCCCGAAGCCATAGACCCGACACTTGCGAACTGCGATCCCGATACATTTTACAGCTATTTTGACGCAAATTATGACGATTCCTATTGCTTTCCCATAGATTACGGCTTCAGCTGCGGAAATATGGAATATCCCGTAATCAGCATAGAGGGCGATAAGTATTATGTGGTCGATGTGAAAGCTCAGACAGTTCAGTACGTGGGCTACAACTGCATTTCTGCGGAATATGACACAGATGATGCTATCGACTACAGCGACGTTATCAATGTAAATACCGAGGACGGCTCCGAGTTTATTCTGTACTATTGGAAGGATAACAGCACCGGCTGGGAGGTTGGTGTTTATGAGCCGACCTCTCCCGATGATTTTCCCGCAGATAACAACACATTGGCAGAATATGACCTGTCAGCCGATGAAGAGCTTGTAAGATTTCAGTTCGATGTGAATTTTGAGGATATGGCATATGTTGACGGAAAGTATGTTACAGGCATGATAGGCACAAAATACTGGATAGTCAACATGGCAGAAAAGACTGTCAGTTATGTTGGTCACACAGTTGAAGAGTGGAAACAGGAAGTTCCTGCTGAGGATATCCCCGACGGGGACACCGCAGACGGCTGCTTACCCAATACAGGAAACCGCTCATATGCGGCGGCTGTTATGGCATTGTCCGCTCTTATAGGTGCAGGCGCATACTGCATGGGCAAAAAAACAGATAAAAGGAAGAAAATATGACCGTTACACAGCTTTCAAAAAAATTAGATGACATTTTAAAGGATATCCCCGACAAAAGCTTCGACAAGTTCTGCATTATGGAGGATATGGGCGGCATTACCCGTGAAAATTGCCTTATCCACCCCGAAAATGAAGTTTCTGAGGACATTGCAAAAAAAGTGATAAGCGCCGCAGAAAAGCGTGCTGAGGGCTATCCGCTGCAGTACATTCTGGGGCAGTGGGAGTTCTTCGGCAGGCAGTTTAAGGTGGGCGAGGGCGTGCTTATCCCCCGACCCGATACCGAGGTGCTGGTGGAAGAGGTGCTGAAACGCCTTTCAAAGTCGGAAAAGCACAGTATCATCGACCTTTGCAGCGGCAGCGGGTGCATTGCGGTAACGCTGGCAAAGGAGCTTGAAGGCTCAGACGTGTATGCGGTGGAGCTTTCGGGGGACGCATTCCCGTATCTTGCGGAAAACGTGAAGCGAAACGGTGCAAATGTGAAGCTGCTGCGTGGGGACGTGATGAACGGAGCTATCATGGAAAATTTCCGTGATCCCGAGGAGCCTGACGAGTATATAAACATCGACTGCATCGTATCAAATCCACCTTATCTCACGGAGCGGGAAATGGCAGAGCTGCAAAAGGAAGTTACCTTTGAACCGCATAAGGCGCTGTACGGCGGCGTTGACGGTCTGCAGTTCTATCGTGTCATAGCAAGGCTGTGGAGCGAGGTGCTTGCCGCAGACGGACTTATGATATTTGAGATAGGCTCGGAGCAGGCGGAGGACGTGAAAAATATCCTTGCCTCCTGCGGGTTTGGCAATATCTTTACCGCAAACGACGCAACGGGAGCGGTAAGGGTCATAGGCGGATATAAGTTTGAGAGTGAATAACAAAAAGGCTGTTGCACAAGATGCAGCAGCCTTTTTCGTTAAGTGGACTTACTTATTTGTCCGCATTTATGTTTATTTGCACAGAGGTTCAATGCCTTTTTATTATCCCACGGCAGTTGGCTCGGAAAGCTCCGTCATCTGTGCGTCGGAATAAAATACATCATACATTCCGTCAGAAAAATCCGATTTTACCGCAAAGGAAAAAGCATAGATATTGTCATATGCGCTGAACATCATCATGTACCAGTCGCTGCCGTCTGCACTGAACTTTGCGATATATGTATCATAGCCGAAATGTGCGGTAAGCGTATCGTCAAGCGCTGCTGTATAGCCCTCGCACTCGCTTCCGCTGATATCCTTTGCGGCGGCAAGCATAAGCTCATCGTCATTGTCGCCCGTAAGTTCGGCAGTATTGATGCACACGTTTGATATAACGGTTGCCCCGTCCTGGGTCTTGTCAGCGTAGAAATATCCGCCCTTGTAGCCCGAATCGTTCCGTTCCGGGGTCATTCCTGTGTAGCGCACGCCGTTCATAAGCACGGGTACATCAACGGAGCTTTCGTCAAATTCACGGGTGAACTGTGCTTCACGCTTCCCGCCGAGGGTATCGTCAAATATGCTTGCGGATAAAACGCTATCGTTCAGATACACGTCTGCGGCGATATTGTCTGCGGTAAGCTCAACGGCAATATCCGAGGGATCGCCGCTTATGATGTTGAATGTTCCCTCTGCGGTGACGGTTCCGTCGGGGGCGGTGTATTCCCAGTCGCCGTTGGAGTAAAGCGTAAGGGTATTGTTTTCGGCGTTTCCGTCCTCGTACCATGTGCCGCAGATGTCACGAATGCCCATCATAACGTTGTCCATGCGCAGGTAGGATATATTCAGGCGGCTGTTCATGCTCAGGCGTGTGGGGGAACTGAGGAAGAATGACGCAAACTCGCCGTTTTCATCGGAAAATGTGTAGGTATTGCCGTCAAAAGCCACTGTTCCCTGTGACTCCACAGCGCCGCCGTCATAATATGCGGTGTAGTTCCATTTGCTGTCAACTGTAAAATGTGCGCCGTCTTCTGCGCCGCTCATTACCCACTGACCTTCGATTGGGCAAGTGTTTTCGCTTGGTTTATTGCTTGTGGTGAACTTTGTTTCGGGTGCGGTGGTTTCCTCCGAAACGGCAGTTTCGGACGCTGTTTCGTCAGATGTCTGCACGGTTGTTTCCGCTGCCGTTGTCTCTGATGTTTCGTCAGGGGAATCGTTATTGCCTGCGCAGCCCGATAGCATGAGGGCAAGGCACAGTGCGGTGATAATTGATGTTTTTATTTTCATATGGCAGCCTCCTTTTGAAAACGCTGTTTTTAATATTATAACATTTATGATTTGCAATGTCAATTATCCCGCAGAAGATAAAGCACGGTTAAGCCTTTTCCTCAATGCTCTCCTTAATGAGCATATACACTGCCGATAGCAGAGGGATTCCCAGCATTATGCCTGCCGCACCGCCCAGCTCCGCCCCTGCGATTATGGCGATGAGTATGAGCACCGATGGCATTCCCACGCTTTTTCCCACGACTTTTGGATAGATAAGGTTATTTTCAAGCTGCTGGAGCACGATTATGAACACGATGAACCACAGTGCAGATGAGGGCTTTACCAGAAACAGCACCAGAGCTGAGGGTATCGCTCCGATAAACGCTCCAGCCACGGGGATAAGCGCCGTTACGCCGATTATCGTGCTTATGAGCAGGGGATATTCAAAGCCCAGCACCACCATTCCGCAGAAGCAGAGCGTTCCCAGCACCACTGCTTCCGTCAGCTGACCGCTGATGAAGTTCACCAGTGAGCAGTTGACGGCGGATATTACCCGTGCCGCTTTCCCGAAGCTTTCGGGGGACATTGCCGACCTTGCCCCGCTGCGGATAAAATCAAGTATATGCTCTTTCCCTGCAAGAAAATAGACGGAAAGCACCAGTCCCAGCAGCACATTTGCCGCACTTTTCAGGAAATCGGCAGTGGCGCTGAATGTTCTGCCGAAAAGGTCGGGGAGCTTGTCGGAGGCATAGTCCAGCAGCTTGTCGAGCCATGTTATGAGCCATGATGCTTCCTGAGAGCTGTCATACCGCAGCCGCAGGTCACGGTAATAGCCGTCAATGCTGCCTGCAAAAAGGGCGGCGCTGTCTATAAGGCGGGGAATGACTATCCACACCACCGCCGAGAACACCGCAGCTATCAGCAGATATACAAGGGTTATGGAAAGAAAACGCCCCCCATTGCCCTTTAACGTTTTTTTGAGCAGCCTGCCCAGCGCTTTTTCAAATGTGCATACGGCAGGGTCAATGATCGCCGCAAATATTATCCCCAGAACAACAGGCACTGCCGCTCCCCACAGCTTATGCCACAGCGACAACAGCAGCTCGGGCCGCAGCAGCAGGCACAGGGCAAGGAACAGCAGCAGGCAGGGAAAAAAATACTTTTTTATATTCTGTTTCAAGGAGAGCTCCTTTCATAGAATGTATTATCATAATTATTATATTTTCCCATATGCTGCCTTATAATCGCAGAAATGGGGATATGCGGTAACAAAATTTTTTTGACATTGTTGTGCATTATGCAGTTTGTATAAATATGCTATTGCCAAAATGACGATTGTGTGATATAATGTATAAGAATGAGAAAGGAGACGGGCTGTCTCCTTTCGAGCCTATATTTGAAAGGACTGATATTATCATGTCAAATTCTCCCGAATGGATCAAAAAGTCTGCTATTTATCACATCTACCCTCTGGGCTTCTGCGGCTGCGAGCGCACCCGTGACGAGTTCTCGGGCGAGGTACACAGGATAAAGAAGATAATAGAGTGGATACCCCACCTTAAGGCAATGAGCATAAATGCCGTTTATCTCGGCCCTGTTTTCGAGTCTGCGGCTCATGGCTATGATACCTCCGACTACACCAAGATAGATGCACGTTTGGGCACAAACGAGGATTTCACAGAAGTCTGCAAGGCTCTCCACGAAAACGGCATAAAGATAATCCTTGACGGCGTTTTCAACCACGTAGGAAGAGAGCATTTGGCTTTTAAGGACGTTAAGCTCAACCGTGAGCGTTCAAGATACTGCGGCTGGTTCTGCAACCTTAATTTCGGCGGCAACACCGCTTATAACGACGGCTTCTGGTACGAGGGCTGGAACAACTGCTATGACCTGGTAAAGCTGAACCTGAGAAACAACGAGGTCGTTGAATATCTGCTGAACGCTGTCAAAATGTGGATAGAAACATGGGATATCGACGGTATTCGCTTTGATGCCGCAGATTGCCTTGACAATGACTTTATCAAGCGCATACATAGCTTTACAAGAAGCATGAAGCCCGATTTCTGGCTCATGGGCGAGATAATCCACGGCGACTACCGCCGCTGGGTAAATCCCGAAATGTTTGACTGCGTTACCAATTACCAGTGCTACAAGGGAATTTATTCCTCCCACAACGACCGCAACTACTTTGAGATCGCACATTCTATCGAGTATCAGCTTGGTCAGTACGGCAATATCTATATGTACAACTTTGTGGATAACCACGACGTTGCCCGTCTGGCAAGCAATCTGAGAGATTATGACAGGATATACTGCTGCTATACTCTGCTTTACACCATGTACGGCGTGCCCTCCGTTTATTACGGAAGTGAGTTCGGCATCAAGGGTGCAAAGGGCAATGGCGCAGATGCGGATATGGCTATCCGTCCCTGCCTGGAGCTGGACGATATCCCCGGCAGAGATGATACCCTTTTCGAGCATATCTGCGAGCTGGGCGCTATCAGGAGCCAGTTCCCCGCACTACAGTCAGGCTCTTACAAGAAGCTGGAGCTGAAAAACCAGACCTTCCTTTATCAGCGTGAGCTGGACGGTCAGGTGGTCTATATCGGACTTAACATCAGCGACGGAGACTATACCTTTAACGTTGGCACTCACTATGCCCGTCTGGCAGACCGCCTTACAGGCAAGCACTACGATGTAAGCGGCGGCTGCGCAAGGGTAACTGTTCCCAAGAACCACTCCGTTATCCTTGTTGATGCAAATACTCCCGCTCCCGTAAAGGAAGAAGCTGCAAAGGCTGAGGAAGCAAAGCCCGCACCTGTTGAGATCCAGGCTCCCAAGGCTGAGGAAAAGCCTGTTGAACAGGTAAAGGCAGAGCCTGCGCCTGTAAAGGAGGAAGCTCCCAAGGGCACACCCTCCGCAGGAATACCCGAGGGCAGGAAAATCGTTATCGGCGGCCATTACAAGCATTTCAAGGGCGGCGACTATGTTGTTCTGAACGTGGCTCATGACCATGAGACCTATGAAGAGCAGGTAGTGTATATGCAGATATACGACAAGCCCAAGGTCTGGGTACGCCCCCTCAAAATGTTCCTTGAGGACGTAAATGACCACGGCAACATCAAGCCCAGATTTGAATTTATTGATAAGATGGAATAATACAAACAGGTGATACTGCATTTATGCAGTATCACTGCTTTTTAAAGGAGGCGCAGTCAATATGCAGGTAAAGAAAATTGCCGTGCTTGCAGCTGCGCTTCTTTTATGCTCATGCGGCGAAGCTGATAACAGCGATGTCTTATCGGAAGCAGCTTTAACTTCTGCAGAAACATCTGCCACGGAGATAATTGACGAAACTACCGCCCGTGAGATACTTACGGAGGAATATCCCGTTTCGGAAGAAAGTATATCTGAAAGTGAGGTCACAACGGAAACTTCTTCTGAGATTTCCGCAGAAACTTCATCGGAAATTTCCGAAGAGACTTCCGAAACCACGTCTCCGCCCGAAACACAAACCACTGCCGAAAGCAGTGAAACTGCGGGCTATGATATCCGCAGCGAGACTGTCACATTTTCCTCCGCCAAGACAAGCAGCGCAGAAGAGAAGCCTGTAAAAGTGACTGTTCCCAAAATTGCCACAGGCAACTTTACAGGGGCAAAAACCCTGGAAAATGACATTGCTTCCGTGGATATATCCGATGCCGCCAGCGGTGTTGTGCAGGTGAGCTACAAAGGCTCGTGCAGCAACGTTAAGGTTAGAATAACTATGGGGGATAATGTTTATGACTACGGACTTTCAGGCAGCGCAGTATATCCACTGCAGTCGGGCAGCGGCGAATATAACGTAAAGGTGCTGGAAAATATATCGGGCAAGACCTATGCCATTGCCCTTGACGAAAGCTTTTCGGCAGAGGTTTCCGATTTCAGCCCATATCTTCTGCCCTCCCAGTACATCAGCTTCAGCCAGTCGGATAACTGCGTTAAAAAGGCTGCGGAGCTTTGCGCAGGCTGTGACAGTGATGCTGAAAAGATCGCTGCCATATTTAAATATGTCACAGACAACATCTCGTATGATAAGCAGCTGGCGGCATCGGTAAAGAGCGGATATATCCCCGACCCCGACAGCACTCTTGCCAAGGGCACTGGCATCTGCTTTGACTATGCGTCCCTTTTTGCGGCGATGTGCCGCTCGCAGTCCATACCCACAAAGCTGGTCATGGGCTACGTTCAGGGAAATATGTACCACGCATGGAACGAGGTCTATACAAAGGAAACAGGCTGGGTCACGCTGGACTTGTTCATCGAGAAAAACAAGTGGAATCTGCTTGACCCCACATTCTACGCCAGCGCCGACAACAAGAGCGATGCAGCTGAATATATGTCCGACAAGGACGGCTATTCCGCTGTTTACTATTACTGATATGCGAAAGGGGGAATAATATGTCAAAAAAAATACGTCCGCTGACTGCCGATGAGGTGTCATACTTCTGCTATCAGGCGGCGGTGATACTGGATTCGGGCGTTCCCATATATGACGGGCTTACCGTTATCACATCGGAGATGAAGGACAGCTCTCCCGAGGCAATAGAGCTGCTCAAGGCGGTGACAAATTCCCTTTCAATGGAAAAGCCCTTTTATGCCGCTCTTGAAGAAACGGGAGCATTTCCACGCTACTGCATAAAGGCGGTCATGGCAGGGGAAATGTCTGGCAAGCTGGACGAGGCGCTGAAAGAACTGTCCGAATATTACGAGCGTGAAGCTCAGCTGGGAGAGAAAATGCGCAGTGCAGTGGTCTCGCCCCTTATAATGCTGGCAGTGACGGCAGTTGTCATTGCGGTGCTTACCCTTAAAGTGCTGCCAATGTTTGCACAGATATTCTCCGACTTTGACCCTGAGATATACCGTGTTATCGGCAGGAGCGTAAGGATATCATCGGCGGCAGGCACAGTGATGCTTATTATATGTGCGGTGCTTTTGCTTGCGGCGGGAGTGATGTTCATTATCTGGAAAGCGAAAAAGGAAAGCTTTTCATCGGGCTTTATCTCAATGATGCCATTTACCAAAACTGCCTCACGCACCATAGCATCGGCGCAGTTCGCAAACGCCGTCAGCATGATGATAAACAGCGGCATTGCCCCTGCGGAGGCACTTTGCAGCGTAAAGGGGATATCATCGGACAAGTGGGTGAACGAGCAGATAGAAAAATGCGCAGAGCTGGTAATGAATGACGTTCCTTTTTCGGACGCATTGGAGCAGACGGAGCTGCTGCCTGTATTTTATTCACGGACACTGCGGATATCATACGGCTCAGGCTCTTTTGACTCAGCATGGCAGAAAATAAGCGCCCGACTTACGGAAGAAGCGGACGCACGAATCAATAGGATCATCAACTCGGCAGAGCCTATATTGACGGTGATACTCACCGCAGCGGCGGGTATCATGATGCTTACGGTTCTGATACCTATGATGAATATAATGTCGAATATATAAAGATCGCTCTCTGGATTTACGTTTCAGAGAGCGATTTTTTTAGGTGTGGGGCAAATAAGAAAAGCCGCACAAATGAGAGCAAGGTAAAGGGTTTAGGGGGTCCACTGAGGGCAGAGCCATCTGGTCGCTGTCCGCAGACAGCGAAATCCTTTCACTTGCTGTATGAATAATTAAAACGTTAGCCGACTGACTAAAAAAATCCTAAAAGCCGACTGCACAGTGAGTTCAAAGCCATGAAAATAAATATTATTTCTCAATATAAACAAAAAACTATTAAATGCAGGCGGCTTGAAACCAAGAGACATTCCGTCAGGAATGGCGATTTTGGTTTCCGCCGATAGGCGTAGGTACGGTCAAATTATCGTTTTAATTTAATATGTCCGTACCGAATGCAAAGGAGACACCACCAGGGGGAAGAGGAAACTAAAGCCAGGGCAAAAAACGGCATTCCCCTTCCCCCTGATGGTTTCTCCTCTGCACACCTCTTCCTTGAACCCCTATTCCCTACCGTTTTTTATCCCCCTACATTTTGCTTGCCACCGGAGACCGAACCCCTTTCGTTTATTTGCACTCTTTTCTATAGCTATGTTTATGGGTTTGGGCTTCGCTCCGTTTTTTTATCTGGCGTTCTTTAGCTAATTAGTGAGCAAATTTGTAAGAATGTGCATTAAATTGCGTCACCAACTTGATTATTTTGTCCGCCATCAAACGGATTTAGCAGGTAAACGTAGTTTACCTCTGCGGAGGACGACCAGATGGCTCCGTCCCCAGTTGACCTTTGCCTTGCTCTCATTTGTGCTGATTTTTTAATTTGTGCGCTTTTCTTACTTTTCTTATAAGATTATAAAAAACGCTCTATGAGACCCATAGAGCGCTTATTCCAATACAAATATGATTATCCGATAAGCCTTGTAATAGTCAATATAGCTTATCTGCCCCTTGAAATTAAGGGAGCGGACTATCCTGTCAATGTCCGTCACGCCCTCGCTGTCGGGCTTTATCAGGTCGGAGGTGGTTTGCAGATACAGATTTGAGGAGTCAAGCTTTATCATGAAATACTTTTCTCCCGAATCTATGCAGCGGCGGCAGGACTGCTCTATTATCTTCAGCGCCTGATCGTAGGTCTCGGCATACTTGTTTTCCACGTTGAAGTAGTACATATCGGAGCTGTCCGCCACAGGCGGGTCGCAGAGCATATTGCTTATGATGCGGTTGTTTTCCATTATCGAGTCTTCCGAGAGGAAATACTGGTACAGCACCATGTCGGGATATCTTTCCGACAGCGCCGCCGAGGGCTTGTCCCAGCCCACGTCTATGTGATACCACTTGCCCTCCAGCTTTACCATGTTCCACATATGGTCAACGTCCGTATAGCCTGTGACTATCATATTTTCTATCCCTGCCAGATTGCACAGGTAGGAAAAAGCCTTTGCATATCCCTCGCAGAGGGCTTTTTTATTTACCAGAGCGCCGTAGATAGAATCGGCAGTGGGGTCATCGGTGGAGCTTTCCACGTTGAGCACAAGGTAATCGTGGAAAATTTTCAGCTTTTCATAATCGGACATGGACGGGTCGGTGAGGGTCATTATCTCCTTTGCCGCCTTTTCCGTTTCCATAAGCATGATGTTTACTTCTTTTATGCTGTACTTATACGAGAAGTTCATCTCATAGGTCTGCACCGTGCTGTCAAAATCCCCTGCGTAGCGGTTCTGGAGATAGAATAGCATCAGCTGTTCGCAGCGGACTGTTTCCAGCACCTTAACGTAGTCCTCGGTGCTTATGGTCAGGGGGACGTAGGATTTGGTGCGGAAATTCTGCATGGTATCCACCACGTCATCGTAAACGTCCTGCATACGCTTGTCGTAATCGAGGGAAGCGTATTTTGTGACCATGTGTTCGGGGATATACAGCTTCGTATCGGAAACATCGGCGTAGATATCCTCGGTCTCGGTGGGAGCTTCCGTGGTCACAGCGGTTCCGCCTGAGATGATAGTGTAGCTCACGTCGCCTGTGTCGGGGACTTCTTCCCGGGAGCAGGCAGACAGAACAATGGCAATGCCCGCTGCCAGTATCAGCTTTATTCTGTTGTAGATACCGCTGCTTTGCATCTCGGGAGCCTCCGTGGTCAATCAAGGTAATCAAGGAATATTTTTACGGTGAGGGTATTTTCGTTGCTGTTGTGGTAAACTGATTCGGTGTTGAAAAGCCTTGCAGCCTGCTTCTTTGCCGCTTCCAGAACGGTTATGACGTTGCCCTGCGCATTGCTGAAAAGGGCTGAGGTTATTTCGTCAAATGCTTCGCTGTCTGCGCACATGAACTGAACTGTTGAGCTGCCGTTTTCTGCGGCTTTGAGGGCTTCACGGGTGATTATCGCCTTGGCTTCCTCCGTATCGGCGGCAACAAGGTCATTGTAGCTGTAATACTGATATTTTGTGCCGTTTGCGGCGGGAACTTCATACTCATAGTCATCTACCTGACGAAGCTCTCTTATGCGCTCGTCGGTAAGTCCGAAATAATCATAGCGCACCGAGTCGGGATTGCGTGATCTGTCGGGGTCGTCCCAGGTAAGGTCGATGTGATAATAATCGCCGCCCATCTCCACGATGTTCCACATATGCGGCTCGTTGGCAACGCCCAGCACCACCAGCGTTTTTATGCCTGCACGGTGGCACAGATAGGTAAATGTCTGGGAATACGCCTGGCAAAGGGCTTCCTTATCCACAAGGCAGCCATAAATGGTGTTGGGATTTTCAGCCTCGCCCGAATATTTGCAGGAGATTATAACAGAGTCGTGGAAAAGCTTTACTATCTCATAATCGCTCATGTCGGGGGTTATTTGGGAAAGTATCTTTTCAGCTTCCTCCTCGACCTCCGCTTTCATGTCGGCGATAACATCGGCGTCATAATTGTAGAGCAGGCGCATCTGGGTCACAAAGCCTGTGGTCTTGTCCTGTGTGTATTCGATGGTGGGAGAGATGTAGAAAAGCCTGTATTCATCGTTGTAGATAAGCTGATAAATGCTGAAAAGGTCATCGAAGGTTACTTCGTCGTAATAGCTGAACTTTATGCTGCTTTCGCATTCAAGCAGGGCTGTTACAAGCTCGTCGTATATTTTCTGATGCCTGTCGTTCAGGGTGTAATAGCTGTAGGGGTGGTCGATGGTCTTTCTGCCTGTGTAGGGGCTTTTTTCGCCGTTTGCGGGGAAATATACGGGATTGCCCGCAGCGGAAAAGGCTATGGCTGAGCTTGACCAGTCCATATCTTTTTCCGTTGATTCTTCCGAAACGGTCTCCGATTCAACGGCGATGCTTACAGTGGTAGTTTCAGATGTTTCTTCCTGAGCTTCGCTTTCCGAAACTGTTGTTTCGGGTGTTTCGTTAGCGGCGGTGCTTTCCGGCACAGTGGTCTCTGCCACAGTCTCGGTACTATCGGAAACAGCGGTCTCCTGCGGCTTTTCACTGACTGTTGTTGCAGTTGTTACAGATGTTTCCGCCTGAGTTTCGGTTACGGTATCGGTGGGAAGCGGAGTGTTATCGTTTGTGTCGCAGCCGCCCAGCATCGTTGCCGCCATAAGTGCAGCGGCTATGACAGCGGCATTTCTTTTTCTTTTTATCATTGCATTTACCTTGTATCTTCGCAGATCATCGTTATATGGATTATCAGCAGGCTGTCATTGCAGTAGCGGACGTATTTGTTGGTCATCACCGTTTTGCCGGCAGGCTTATCTGCCCGGCTGTCCGCATATTCCAGTACCTGCCGTATCTTTTTTCTGTCAAAAAGTGCTGTCTTGGCGGAATAATACGCTTTTTCATCGGCAAATCTTGCTTCCGCATCGGTAAGCCCTGCTGAAATTGCATCTGCCGCAGCTGATGACAGCAGTGCTATGCCGCTGTCGGCAGAATCTGCATACAGTCCCTCACGCCTGAAATAGTTGTTGTCGGAACTGCATTCCGGATATGAAAAGTACGTATTGTCGGGGAAATGGGTAATGCCCTCAATATCCTTGTCGCTTACCAGAAAATAGTAGTGACGGATAAAATTTTCGTCGGGCGGGTCGAGTATGGGGTCGTCCCATGTGCAGTCAACGTTGTACCACTCGCCATCCAGCATTACCTTGTTCCATGCGTGGGAAGCGCCGTCCGAGCCTGTTCCCGTTACGGTGACGCAGGGGATATCCGACTTTTGGCAAAGGAGATTGAATGCTGCTGCATAGCCCTCGCACATGGAATATCCGCCGCAGAGAGCGCCGTACAGGGTGGTATCCGTATTTTCATCATCGGAAAAGGTGCAGTTCAGGACAATGTAGTCATGAAAGGCTTTCAGCTTTTCGTAGTCAGATGTGCTTTCATCAAAGACTGAGGAAATTTTCCACGATGTTTTACCGATATCCGCCTGCATCTGATGAGTGGTCTCCTCGTCATACCGATAGGTGAGCCGCAGAGTGTCGCTGTCACTGTCGGGGCGGTAGAACTTACTGGTGAGCCAGAAGATATTCTCCTGATAATACACTGCCAGAAACAGCTTTTTCAGCGTTTCAGGCGGGAGCTTTTCGGGGAACACCGCCTGAGGCTGAAAATTCTCCGCTGCATTTTGCAGGATATCATACATCTGCTGCTCCTTTGGTGAAAGTGAGCTGTAGTAGATATACCGCCGGTCATTGCCCGTAATAGCAGACAGGCTGCCCGCAGAAGTAACGGTCTCGGACAATGAATAGTCCTCGTTAATTCTTGAGCAGCCTGACAGATTCGGGAGCGTCAGCACAAACAGCAGTGCGCCGATAACAATTCGTTGGTGTGTTTTCATGCCGTCTCCGTAATTTTCAGCTATCAGAAGCTCAGGTCAAGCTCGATCACCAGTGTGTTGGGGTCGCAGTTGGAGGAAACGGATGTTACCGCAGAGTTTTCGCTCTTTATCCATGAAGCGTAATCCTTCAGGTTCTTGGTAACAGCGTCATATACAGCCTGGCTTGTGACTCTTATCTCAACAGCTCTTGTGTTGCTTGCAGCGCATTCCTTAAGCTTTGCTCTGAGAGCGGTGTCTGCGGAAGCTTCATCTGAATAGAGCTGCTTTGTTACCTTAAAGTAGTTCATATCGTCAGATGTGCAGGCGGGAGGAGTGAAATAAGTCACCTGAGTTCCTGTGGTCTTCTTGTTTACATTGAAGTGGGACTTGTTGTGTATCCACTCGTCGGGAACGAGGAAGTATCTGTATCTGATATTGGTCTTGACAACGTTGGAGAGAATGGGGTCGTCCCAGGTGGTGTCCAGGTTGTACCACTTGCCGTCAACCTTTACAACGTTCCATGCGTGGGAGTCTCCAGACTCGTTTGTGCCTACAACAACGGTGCTCTCGATGCCTGTAAGGTCGCAGAGGTACTGAATGCTCTTTGCGTAGCCTTCACACTGTATCTCGCCGTTTACAAATCCGCCGTAGATAGTCTGGTTGTAGCCCGACTCCTTGACGAAGTTGTTGTTGAGTGCGATGTAATCGTGGAATACCTTGAGCTTTTCGTAATCGGACTTTCCTTCAGCCTCTGCAAGTATCTTGCCGACTGTGGCGTCGATCTCCTTCTGCATGGATGCGATAAGCTCGGGGTCTATCTCCCAGTACCAGAGCTTGCCCTTTGATACCTTCTTGGAGGAGAGCCAGAAAAGCTGAGGCTCCTGCATATATACGCAGCCGTAAACCTTTATCCACATTTCATCGGTAACGCTGTCGTCAACTCTCAGGCTTGTTCTGATGGAGTTTGCAGCTTCGAGTATCTGCTTGTAAAGCTCCTTTTCGGCATCGTTCAGCTGATTATAGCCGTAGCGGGTAGTGCAGTCAACGTTGTACTCCTTGAGAATGGGAGCCTTGGTGGTGACTGTTCCGCCGCCGTTTTCAATCATATTTACGATCTCTTCATGGTTGGGGGGGAGAGTGGTCTCCTGATTTTCGGCGTCCTCGGGAGGAACATCGCCGGGTTGTGTCTCAACGCCCAGCTGAGCTGCGGGGTCGGAGAAACCGCCCTCGGCTGTGGTCACTTCCTCGCCGCTGGGAGCGGTGGTGCCATTTTCGATAACGTTGACGGAGGTCTGCGCCTGAGCATCGTCCTCAGTCTTGCTGCCGCAGCCTGTGAACACGGAAGCTGCCATGAGTACAGCTGCTGCAAATGCCATTATTCTTTTAGTCATTCTGAAATTACCTTCCTTTTTATTGTTCTTTTTCTCTTTTAATATACCAGGTCATAGTGTACAACGTAAACGCCGCCTGTGAAGGAGCTTTGTCTCATAAGCTTTGTAACGTTGGAGTAGTTTTTCTTTGCGTACTTCTGGAATGTTCTGAAGTAATCGTCGCTCATAAGTGTGTCATAGATGGACTTGTCGGTAACTCTTATTTCGGCTACGTTCTTGCCGTTGGCTGCTGCATCGTCAATAGCTGCGTACATTGCGGACTCAGCCTCGGACTTGGTGCTGTAGAGCTTGTTGTAAGCTGCAAAGTAGTTGCATGCTTCCTTGGTGCAGGCAGGAGGGTCAAAAAGGTGGATCTTGTTGCCGTTTCCTCTTACCATGGTATTTACATTGTAGTGGGTGATGTTATGTATCCAAGCATCGGGAACAAGGAAGAACTCGTACTGAACGTAGCTGGAATCAAAGTGGTTGATGGGGTCGCCCCATGTAGCGTCCAGGTTGTAGTAGCCGTTCTCGCAGTAAACAACGTTCCATGCGTGGGAGTTGTCGTTCTTGTCGGTTCCCACTACAACTGTGCTTTCAATGCCTGCCAGGTCGCAGAGGTACTGTATGCTCTTTGCATAACCTGCGCACTGGAGAGCGCCGTTGCCGGTAAGGCCGTTGTAGATGGAGCAGTTGTATCCCGAATCGGACTTGCTGAACTCGTTCTTGAGGACGATTGAATCATAGAATACCTTGAGCTTGGAAACTGTTCCGCTGTAGTTGTTTGCCTTGGAGATGATGCTTGCAGCTGCGGAATCGATCTCCTTCTGCATTGCCTTTATCTCGTTCTTGTCGGAGGTCTTGAAGGAGATGATGGCGCTTGATGTGCCTGCGGAAAGGCTTCCGCCCATCCAGAAGAGCTGAGGCTCATTGTTGTAAACGATAGTATATACTCTTACAACATCATCGGTGGTAAGACCGGAGGGAACGTCAACGACGCTGTTCAGGCTCTTTACGGAAGAAATGATGTTGTTATAGAGCTTCTGCTCGGTAGCATTGAGCTGCTTATAAGCGTATCTGGAGGAGGACTTTACCTTGTAGTTTGCATCATCAAGATCGCCGCCGGCGTTGAAGTTCTCGGAAGAACCGCTGTCAGAAGAGCTGTCGGAACCGGAGTTTCCGCTGTCGGACTTTGTGGTCTCTGCGGGAGCCTCGGTGGTAGCTGCTGTGGTAACAACAGGCTTTGTATCGGAAAGATAGTCGGAGTGGATAAATCCGCCCTCGGCAAGCTTATAGTATTCGGTGTCGGTGATGGCTACGACCTCAACGGTGTCGCCTGCGTAATGCTGGGAGATAGGTGTGGAGCCGATTATTGCCTTTTCCCTGGAGTAGCAGTTTTCGGTAACGTACATTGTGGCGGACATCTCGGTCTCGCTCCAAGTCTGTGCACTGGTTTCGGAGGTCTCTGCTGCGGAGGTCTCGGCGGGAGTGGTCTCTGTGGGGGCGGTGGTCTCCTCAGTCTCCTCTGTGGTCACTTCTGTGGTAGTGGTGGCTTCAGTGGTAGTCTCGGTGGGAACGGTAGTTACCTCGGGAACGTCTGTTTCCTCGGTCTCGGTGGTGGTTATGCTTACCTCATCGAGAGAGGGGAGCTTGCCTGTATCCTCACTGGTTTTCTGGCAGCCTGTAGCCAGCACGGAAAGAGACATTACGAATGCCATTACCGCACTAATCTTTCTGCTCTTTGCTGATCTCATCATTTTTTTCTATCTCCTTTTCTTCTTTATTTATTACCGCTTTTATTCTGACGATTCTCATATCTTCCGCCAGAAGCACTGTAAAGGTGATGTTTTTGTAGATGACAGAGGGAGTCTCGCCGTCCTCGGGGATACGACCCAGCAGGTCGGTGATAAATCCGCTCATTGTGTCGTATTCGCTGTCATCGGGCAGGGGAGCGCCCAGAGTTTCCATAACGTCGGCAGCGTCAGCGGTGCCGCTTATGGTATAGGTATTGTCGGATATTTTGGTTATCTCCTCAGCCTCATTGTCGTACTCGTCCTGGATATTGCCCACAATGGACTCGACCAAGTCCTCCATGGTGACAAGACCTGCGGTGCCGCCGTATTCGTCAACGGCAACAGCCATCTGGAGCTTTTTGGCGGTGAAGCGCTTGAACAGCTCGCCGCACATACAGCTTTCGGGAACGAAAGCCGCATCTCTCAGAAAGCTTTTCAGTGTCATGCTTTCAGATGAATGAGTACCTATAAGGCACAGAAGATCCTTGACGTATATCACGCCTTCTATGTGATCTATATTGTCTCTATAGACGGGAATGCGTGAAAAGCCGCTGTTTATGGCTGTATATACCGCTTCCGATATCTCGGCATCTATATCCACCGCAACGATATCCGTTCTGTGGGTCATAACATCGCTGACCGACAGCTCATGAAACTCAAAAACGTTGTTTATCATCTCACGCTCGGAGGACTCGATAGAGCCTGTTTCATTGCCTGCATCCACCATAAGGCGTATTTCTTCCTCGGTAACTGCGTCAGCGTCCTCGGAGGGGTTGCCGGATGCGGCAGCCGCTATTTTGGCTGCAAGGCTGCTTATCAGGGTAAAGGGCTTCATCAGCACATATATGAGCTTAACGGCAGGAGTGCAGCGGACTGCAAAGCTGTCGGGATCCTTGATAAGCTTCTTAGGAACGCTTCCGCCAAGAACTTCGGCGGCAAGCACCGTGCAGAAGATTATAAGCAGCTCGGTGATGATGAATGCGGGGAGAGACATTTCCTCAGCAGGGAAAAGACCTGCAAAGCAGCTGTAAAACGGCGCAAAAAGTGTCCATTCGGCAGCTATGGTGAGAACTGCTGCATTAAGTATGCGGTGTGCGGAGAAAGCGGAGATAAGCTCGCTTGGGTGAGAAAGGAGCCTGTAAAGCAGACCCTTGCCGCCCTTTTCGTTTTCAAAGCTTTTTACCTTTCCGTCGCTTATCTCGGTGCAGGCGGTTTCACAGCAGGTGAAGAACGCCCTTATAAGAATAAGCACAATGCAGATGATGATACCTGCGGTAAGACTGCTGCCATTGGCAGTGCTGTTCACAACAGCGGATATAATATTACACCCGTCAGAATCCATAACCGACTTCCTTTCAGAACACGGCTGTACACCAGCCGATGATGATACACTGTAAATTATACAACAAAACTTTTTTCCTGTCAACGTGACAATAAGATAATCTCTGTAAATTATAAAAGCACCGATATGGTGAAAATGCCCGAAAATACGTGGTTTTGCAAACAGGCGTTATAAGTGTAACTATTTGTAATCAAATTTTGTCCGAATTGAAACGGAAAATCCCGACAGGTGTGCTGTCGGGATTTGGCATATATCACATTTATATAGTATATTATTTCAGCAGACCCTTGTTATGTACATCATCAAAAAGAGCGTCCATATGCTCCCAAAGCTTTTCGGAGCCGCCCTTTATGCACTTTCCACGCTCCTTGACCTGCTCATAGCTTACGTTATGCTCACGCCAGCTTATGCCGTCCTTGAGATAGTTCAGCAGCATGGGCTGCATACGGTCAACGGAGGAGGCAAAGCGTGCTTCCGGTGTGCTGCCCGCTTCAAATTCTTCCCACAGGGTGCGGTATTCGTCACGCTGCTCATTTGGAAGCAGACCGAACAGACGGTCGGCGGCTCTTGTTTCACGGTCACGCTTGGTCTCATAGCCCTTGTCGTCAAAGAAATATGTGTCGCCTGCGTCTATCTCCACAATGTCGTGGATAAGAACGGTTTTCACAGCTTTAAGCACGTCTATAGGCTCGTTTGCGTACTCGGCAAGCATTATCACGAACAGGGCAAGATGAAATGAATGCTCCGCATCGTTCTCACGGCGTTTGTACTTCTGCTCCTCGCCCTCAAACTCACGCATTGAAGCACCTCGGCTCTCGTTGCCTATGATATATGTCTGCCTGTAAAGGCTTTTCATCTTATCGGCTTCGATAAGAAAATCCAGCTGCTTTTTAAGTCTTTCGCTATCCATTTTTGTCTCCTTTTAAAACAAAAGCCGACAGATACTGTCGGCTTTTCGTATTTTAAGCTTTTATTACTTGGAGATAAGTGCCAGAGTATCTCTTGCAATGAGAAGCTCCTCGTTGGTGGGAACTACCCAAACCTCTACCTTGGAATCGGGAGCGGAGATCTTGCAGAGCTTGCCCTTGATCTCGTCGTTCTTAGCGTTGTCAAGCTTGATTCCGAAGAAGTCCATATCTGCGCAAACGTCTCTTCTTACCTCGGGAGCGTTCTCGCCGATACCGCCTGTGAAGATGATAGCGTCAAGACCGTTCATAGCAGCAGCGAATCCGCCGATGTACTTCTTGATCTCGTAGCGGAGCATATCACCTGCAAGCTGAGCTCTCTTATCGCCCTTAGCTGCGGCAGCGGCAATGTCTCTGTTATCGCTGGAGATACCGGAAATGCCGAGGAAGCCGGACTTCTTGTTGAGGTAATCGCTCATCTGGTCAGCGGTGAGGCCAAGCTTCTTCTGAACGAACTCAACAGCGGAGGGGTCAACGGAGCCGCTTCTTGTGCCCATGAGAACGCCGTCAAGAGGAGTGAAGCCCATAGTGGTATCAATGGACTTACCGCCCTGAACTGCTGTGATGGAGGAACCGTTGCCAAGGTGGCAGGAAACTATTTTAAGATCCTTCAGGTCCTTGCCCATAGCCTCAGCAAGAGCTGCTGTTACGAAGCGGTGGGAAGTACCGTGGAAGCCGTACTTTCTTACGTGGAGCTTTTCATAGCACTCGTAGGGGAGACCGAACATATAAGCCTTTTCGGGCATTGTCTGGTGGAATGCTGTATCGAATACAACTACCTGAGGACAGTCTGCGGGGATTACCTTCTTGCAGGCTCTCAGAGCAAGTGCGTGGGGGTGGTTGTGAACGGGAGCCAGCTCTGCCAGACCGTCGATCTTGTCGATTACCTCATCGGTAACGAGAGTTGTCTCGCTGAATACCTCAGCGCCCTGCACGATTCTGTGGCCTACTGCCTTGATCTCGCTCATGGAGTCGATGACCTTGCCCTCGCCGGAGGTAAGAACCTCGACCAGCTTTTCAAAAGCCTCTGTATGTGTGGGGAAGCTGCAGTCCTCGTCAACCTTTCTGCCGTCAGCAGTCTTGTGGGAGATGTGACCGTCGATACCGATTCTGTCACAGTTGCCCTTTGCAAGAACGCTTTCGTCGTCCATGTTCAGGAGCTGGTATTTAAGAGAGGAGCTGCCTGCGTTAACTACTAAAACTAACATAATAACACCTTACCTATATCAATTTTTACATCTAACGATGATACCGATAATATTTTAGCACCATTTGTGCCAAAAATCAAGAGGCAAAAGCCACAATTCGGCAGATTTTGTGTTAATTATTATAGTATCTGCGTAAAATATGTCTGAAAACCGGTTCGAAATTTGGGCTGGCTTATGACGTACTATAAATATTCTCCAAATATCTGTCCTGTGAAATGTGTGAATTTGGAGAAAATTTGAATTATACTATTGTAATTCATAATTAAGTGTGTTATAATAATGTCACAGGGAAGTTTTCATCAGTCAAAACTTCGTATAACTTTGTGAAAAAATAAGGAGCTGATATTTATGAAGGGTGCATTCGGTGTTGCTCTGCTTACTATGATCGCTGCCGCTGCAGGTGCTGCTGCCGCTGTTTACGCCGTTAAGAAGCGTGAGGAGCTGGAACAGTATGACTACAGCTTTGATGATGATGACGAGATCTATTTCGGCGATGATGACGGCTGTGACTGCCGCTCATGCTCCGAAAAGGACGACTGCGATGACGCTGACGATGTAAGCAGCGACGTTGAGGAGCTTGAGGCTCTTGACGGTGCTGATGATGCGGACGTTGCAGCTGCTTCCGAAGCTGCTGACGATACCGCTGAAGAAAAGACCGAGGAATAATTTTTCGGATTTGCAGACAATGAAACAGCTGCCGTACTTTGTGTGCGGCAGCTGTTTTTTTATTCTTCCGTATCGGCCATGCTTATTTCCACTTCGTTGAGGGTGAAGCCCACATCTTCGAGTGTCTTGATGTAATCCTGTGCGGAACGGGGGTCGCCGTTTGTGATTGACACCGCTGCCCTGTTGTTGGGAACATCAATGAAAACTTCCTTTACGCCGAAATCCGGGTCAAGGACTTCCTTTGCCTTTTCACCGATGGCGGTAAGCTCATTCATTGAGTGAGCTACTGTCTGGTAGCGGACGCAGGTGTATTCGGACAGCAGGCTTGTGTAATACTCCGACGGCTCCTTTTCGGTGATGGCAACAAAAAGATTTTTGCCGTAGCTGTAAACTCCGCCGTAATCATCGGGATAAACAGTCTTGCCTGTGGATTGGAAGGACATGGTAAGGCGGGTGTAGGCGTTCTGGGGAGTGTCCTCAAATTCAAGCTGGGGCATTGTTGTCGTCTGCTCGGTGACTTCCTCCGTGACTGTAGTGGTTTCCGATGTCTGCACGGTATCGGAGGTGCCCAGGGTAACGGTTACTTCCTGGGAAACCGCACCTTCGGAAGTGCCGAGAGTATTATTGCCGCAGGAAGCCAGCAGCAGTGCCGCCATTACGGGCGGCAGTAATTTTTTCATATGCACGTATATCATTCCTTGGTTAATATCTTTTGGTATGATAATAATAGCATTTTATAATGTGGTTGTCAATATTAAAGTATGTCATGGCGCACAAAAATGTTTTGCGATGATATTGCAATTTTGGGAAAACTATTGAAATTTTCGCTGGCTTGTGTTAAAATATAAAATGATATAACCATATCCGAAAGGTTTGATGTAAGATGTTCAAAGGGCGGAAAATAATTGCGTTATGTCTTACCAGACTTAGCAATGATGAAACCACTGCCAAAGTGGCTGAACTTAATAAGGCTCTTGTTGCCAAGGATTATCGGCTTTTTGTATATAACGCCTGCACTGATTTTTATCGCAACAACAGGTTCGAAAACGCTGAGAAAAAGGTCTATTCCCTGATAGATTATAATATTGTAGATGCTGTGGTGATATTCAGCGAGGCTTTCAGGGACACTTCCATCGTCGATGAACTGCGTATGGACGCTGAGGCTCACAATGTGCCTGTTTTTATTCTGGGCAACAGGTCAGAGAAATGCACCAGCTTTATTTTCGACTATGAGGCGGGCTTTGAACAGGCAGTACGCCATATCATCGAATATCACGGCATAACCGATACGGCGATGATAGCGGGATTTAAAGGCGATGAACATTCCGAGCAGCGTATTGCGGTATATAAAAAGGTGCTTGCAGAAAATGGTCTGCCCTTTAATGACAATATGCTGAGCTACGGCGATTACTGGTCAGGCCCTGCACAGAAGGCTGTTGAGGATATGGTCGCCGAGAACCGTGTGCCCAAGGCTATAATCTGCGCCAATGATATGATGGCGATAACTGCCTGTGCGGTATTGAACCGGCATGGATATAAAGTTCCTGATGATGTGGCTGTGGTGGGCTTTGACGGCACTGAAGAAGCAAAACAATGCACTCCGCCCATAACCACCTGCAGGTGCAGCTATTCCGACACGGCAAAAGCCATTGCCGACGCTCTTGAAAAGGTGTTTGCAGGCGGGAAAGTTCTTCATGATAACTATGTGGATTTTGTTCTTGATGTATATAATTCCTGCGGCTGCGATCCTGACCGCCCTCCTTATAATGTGGGCAACACTCTTAAAACTGTTCGGGAAAGATTTTGCAAGTATCAGGACGACAATGCTCTTCTGTGCGAACTGGCACAGGAAATAGTTACGGGAGACAGTGCAGACTGCATTGTGGAAGATCTCAAGGTATATAATTTCTACAACATCTGTATTATGGTAAATCAGAGCTTCTGGAATGAGGCACTTAATCCACTGGAGGAAAAATGGAACGGCTTTGACGATGAGATGTGCATTCTCTATAAATCAGATGATGATTCAAAAAAATATCCCATGAACATCATGCGCAAAGATGTTCTTATTGACATCGACTATGTTATGACCCTTAAAAATCCTGTTGTGTTCAATGTGATCAGCTCATATGGCATTCCTATGGGATATATGTGCGTACATTTCACGGCTGATGTTAACGGCTACTGCATGATACCCCAGTATGTGTATGCTCTCAACAACGCTCTCAGCGGATACCGAAATGCCATGCACCTGAAATACACGGCCAAGAGCATTGAAAAGATATCCGAAAACGATTATCTTACAGGAATTTACAACAGAAACGGCTTCTATAAGCAGCTTTCGTGGCTCCAGAGGAAGAATGCGGGAAGGAATTTTACCGTTGCCTCCATTGACCTTGACGGACTTAAAAACATCAACGACCATTACGGCCATGACGAGGGCGACTTTGCCATAAGCTCCGTGGCGGATGCTATACGCAGTATCCCTATTGAAAATAAGATATGCGGACGCTTCGGCGGCGATGAGTTTGTGGTATGCGCCGTTACTGCAGCTGCCGATAATATCGGCGATGGAGCGGAGGGCATTATAAGGCGGCACGTTGAGAACTTCCTTGCCTGTCTTAACAAGGATCATGTAAAACCTTACCCAATAACTGCCAGCATAGGAATGTGCAGCACACGCATTGATTTTGATTTCGATGCCATGCTGAAGCAGTCCGATGAAAGAATGTATGCTGAGAAGAGCCTGAAACCAAACAGGCGCAGAAACTGAGTATAATAGTATCAAAATCCCCGTTCAGGTGTATATTTGGACGTGGATCATTGTATCTGAACTTGATTTAATGCTTTGAGCAGTATCGGGCATAAAGGTTCAAATATCATATCTGTCAAATTATATTTGTATAATTCATACTAATCTTTAATCGTTCTATAGACAAAAAATTGAGCATAATCCATATACGCAAGATTATGCTCAATTTTTTGTCTATAGTTTTATTGGTGCTTAGTATAAGATAACTTCCGAAATGCTGGGCGGGGCGATAAAAACAACGTCCGCACCGTCACGCAGGAGCAGGACGGATATTGCATTCATTGCAGTGCGGATACTGCCGGTGGCGGATATCATATTGACCTTTGTGTCCTCCGTAAATCCTGCACGCATAAGCTCAATGATAAACCGTAACCTTTCTCTTTTTACCTGCGGTATTTTCTTAAGTGAAATGTCAACGATAAAACAGCTCATAAATATAAAAGAGGCTGCCGCAGCGTTTGCTGCAACAGCCTCTTTTATTGGTCGAGGTGACGGGACTCGAACCCACGGCCTCTTCGTCCCGAACGAAGTAAATAACGGCCTGATATCGACGCAAATAAACCAAATATTGAAAATCGACTGCAACCATTTTGCAACTTTAGCCCATTTTTGATAGAAAATCGTCCAGCTTGGACATCTGATTTACCTTAAACTCGTCATCAAGATGTGTGTATATATCCATCGTCGTTTGTATGTCGGCGTGTCCTGCCTGCTTGGAGGCGGTTACAACATCAACGCCTGCCATATACAGGTTTGTGATAAATGTATGCCTCAGCCAATGGGCCGTGAATTTGGAAATTACCATAGGTATCTTTTCACGTGCAAATCGGCTTGCAGGCTTACGGTATTGTGCTCTGTGACCATCTTTGTCCGTAACCATAATTCCGCTGAAATCTCCAAATCGGAAATTCAGCTCACACAAATAGCTTTCCCAGAGGGACTGCCAGCAGTCGCCGGACATTACATTGCCATCAAGCCCGGGAACAACAAGCAAAGACTTTGATTTTGACCTTTCGGCTTCGAGGAAATCAGCAAGCAGTCTGGGAATATTGACCGTGCGCATTCCTGCCTTTGTTTTGGTGCGATGCTTGATCTCTGGCTTGCCGTCCACCATAACCATTGCCTTGTTTACGGTTATTCGGCGGTTAGGTATGTCAATATCGTTCCACGTCAGAGCCAGAAGCTCGCCACGCCTGAGACCTGCAAGCATCATTATCATTGCACCAACGTGAGCACGGTGTTCAGTGGGAGCGGTTATCCATGACTGTTCTGTCCGTGTCAGAGCTCTGCGCTCTTCCGCTGGCTCGGACTGGGGAATGATAATGCCCTTGGCGGGGTTAAAATCCATTACACGGCTGACTATTGCATAATCGCAGATCTGGGAGAAAACGGACTTATATTCTTTGAGGGTCTTTTCTGCGGCTCCGTTTTCCGCAGCGGCATTGATTATCTCCTGAATGTCGGCTACGGTTATTTTTGAAATTGGGATATTGTGAAGCTCGGACATTTTATTTACCCTGTAGGTGTACGACTTATATCTGCCGTCTGATACACTTAGCTTTTTAAGTGACAGCCAACGCTCTGCCCATGATAGGAAAGTGTCCTTTTCGGCTCCAATGTCTATTCCTTTGCCGAGCTTGATCTTTGCATCACGTATCTTGATATCAAGCTCTTTGGGCGTATGTGCCGAAAGATACTTGTATTTCCCGCCTCCAAGGCTGATTTTTGCACGGTATAATCCGTTTGACTGCTTGGAGTATCTTGCCATTTTTAACCCTCCTTTTGCAGTTGACTGCAATTCCGTTTCTCCCCGTTCCGTATGGTTCGGGAGATTTTTTATTTCTTTGGAAGCTTTGCAAGCTCTTTTTTAACCTGCTTTATGTCTTTTTCAGGTGTGGGCAAATCTTCCGGCATAGTACCGCCAAGCTCCTTAATGGTCTCTCTGACTTTAGCGCCGACTTCATAATGTACTTTATTTGCATTTGACTTGCCTTGTATGTTCTCACGTCTGAGTTTTTCATCTGTCTGCGTTGCACGGAAAAGATTTGCGGCAAGCTCTGTACTGCCCATATGGTCCAGTATCTTCTGGTTTTTCTTTAAGCCTTTACGTGCGTGTATCTCTTTCATTCCAAGCCCACCGTATAAGCCCTGATAGCCCTTGTTCTGGAATATAGCGTAATCCTTTGGCGTTTCCACACCCGCATTCTGCGCCGCTTCCGCAAGAGATTTGTTATGCTCTATCATCTCGCCTCGGATAGCGAGGCGCTTTTGGTTTTCGGTAAGCTGTTCGAAGTTTTCCGAAAGCTCCTGCTGTCTTGTTTTTATAGCAAAGTATGTCTGACCGAGGGCAATTACTTCTTTGTTGGGATCGCCGTTCTGAACAATAAGATAACAAGCATATCGGGTAAGCTGATAATCCAGCATTATTTTTTCTCCGCCATTGGGCATGGGCGATGTTTTGTTGACCTCAACAAAATGCAGTTCTACGTCATTTGCGGCGTTTTTGCAGGCAGTCTTTGCCTTTTCGATTACTTTATTAAAGTTTCTCCACTCGGAATATTCCAAAGCGAGTTGAAGCTCACGGGCAAACCAGTATTCTAAACCGTCTTCCGAAATATGTTTTATACTTTCAAATATGCTTTCATTGATTGGCATTTGCATTCTCCTTTTCCCCCGTTCCGTATGGTTCGGGGATTTTTTTATCCATTATTCTTATTCTTCCCGTAAAAGATCCTGCCAGCCTCAAGGTTCTTGCGATACTGGCAGCAGCGGGCATAAAAGTTGTTTGAATGCAGACATTTCAGCGCATCGGAGCAGGCAACATATTTGCTGCAGCAGCCAAATTTGTCGGAAGGTTGATAATTCTTTAATGTAAAGTCAATTAACTCTGTAAGATATGGAATAAGAGTAGTGCTGTTTACATCAAATTTATGGCATAAAAGCTTTCTGGTAAACTTTTCGCCCGTTTTCTTATCTTTTGTTGATACATTGTATATTCTTTCAACTGCATCTTCAGGTTTTTTTATGCAGTCCTTGCGCTGATAAAGGTACTCAACTTCTATTCGGCTTGATTTAGAATTGTTTATGCGAGTAAGCTTGAAACATCTGTCGCTTTTAACTTCTTTGAATTCAGCTTCAAGCATCAAGGGCTCCAATATCCAAACGCTGTAGCTTTTATTTTGCGAAGAGTCATTCTCTAATTCATTTTTTACAGTTTCATCACTGTTGTTATCTTGTACTTGCTTTTTTGACTTTTTATGTTCGTTCAAGCCGTAAATTTTTATGTATTTTTTGTCGATATCTTGTTTTTTACACACTTCTTCAATAATATGGTCAAGTGTGTCAATTATATTTTCTGACAATGTTTCGCCGTCATTCATATCAAAAGTGAGCTGATCCATGATATTACTCCTTTTCAGTGATGAAGTTACTCTCTTCAATTATTGCTATTTTACCGCCGTTGTTATTGTATTCTTCTGCCTTTATTCGTTTAGCGCCTTTTTCATCTTTCCAGTCATCACTTCCATGCGCGCCGATTATAAGATAATCCAACTTTTTTATAACATTTGCCTTGATTATGGCACCATTTGCAATGAGGGTGTTTTCAAGAGCCGCACGCTCTCCGCATTTAAAATTTCCTGTAAGGCAAACGGTTTTACCCGATACATCATACGAGAAAGACACATTTAAGCTGTTTGAATTCATTGAAATAAGTGCTTCGGAGTAAGTGATGAAATCACTTTCGGACAGAACACGCACATTGGTTCGGATTGCAATGCTGTCTATCAAATCATCAGCTATGCGATTTGCATATTTTTTGTGCATATCTGTTCCAAGTATCAGATAGTCGGCAGAATAACAAAAATAGTCAATATACTCTGCGCCTAAAGCATTAAGAAAGCTCTTGATTTTATCTGTATCTATTTTTTTGAAAGCTCCATACACTATACAGGTTTTCCCATAAAACGGATTTTGCGCTAATGGGGTACTTTTTACTTCTGCATATTGGTTCTGAGATTTATCAGACTTTATTAAAACGGTACGTGAACTATTCAGGTCAATCAATGGCTTCAAAGCCTGATATAAACTGTTGGTAGTGTAGCAGTCATTTTCAGCTCTGTGAGCTTCAACAACGTTTATCCCCAAATAATCTGCCATAGTCCCAAGACGATGGTTCTCCAGTTCAGGGAGACATCTTTTGGAAAGATGAAAAGTATCAATATATGTATTGGTAAAAGGAGTGCCTTTCAATTCCATATGAAGATCGTAGATGATATTATAATCGAATGAATCTATATTGTGCCCGATTAAAATATCATTTCCGATAAAGTCGAGGAATTTATCAAACACTTCTTTGATGGTCGGTGCGTTTTTTACCATTTCATCTGTAATATGATTAGTCTTTGTAGCTTCACTCGGAATGTGCATTTCAGGATTTACCAAAGTTGAATACACATCTGTTACAGCATTATTCCTCACTTTTAAAGCTGATATTTCAATAATTTTACAACGTGCAGGGTTGAATCCTGTTGTTTCAAGGTCGAATACAGTATAATTGTCTTCGGCAGTAAATACTTTTGCGCCTTTGTAACGAATTGAGCAGCTGTTGCTTGACATTAGTATCACGTCCTATATATTATTTTGTCTATATTATACATCAATGCGAAAACAATGTCAATTATATATAACACAAAGTTATGATTATTTATCTTATGCTACTTAAAAATTTAACAGCCTTGCCGAGAATGCGAATATCATTAAGCTCTTCGTTCACATAAACAAGTGGCTCATATTCAGGGTTTTCAGGGGTAAGTACAAGTTTGTTTTTGTCTGGGTAATAGTAAACTCTTTTCAACGTCGCTTCATTGTCTATTGAGACAGCGGCAATTTGTCCGTTTTCAACAGTTGGCATTGATTTTATAAACACAATATCGCCATCATATATACGAGCATTTATCATACTGTCGCCTTTGCAGATAAGGCAGAAATCAGCATCTATGTCGTCGGAGCACTCAACAAATCCGCTTTCCTCACAATACAGAGGCTGACCGCAGGCAATATCTCCGAGAAGCGGGTATTTCTTTGTTGATCTGATTGGCTGGATATTGTCATATTTATCATAAATTGACGGTTCAACCTCATTGCCCACAAATGCAGCGGGATTTACGTTAAAAATATCAGCCAGCTTCTGTATAGTTGTCCGTTTAAGGTTCTGCGTCATACCGCTTTCCCACTTTTGAACAGCTGCCTTTTTTACTCCGACAAGCTCTCCAAGCTGCTCCTGTGTCATACCGCTTTCGGTTCTAAGTGATTTTATATATTTACCAACGTCCATAAGGCGCTCCTCCTATATTTAGTATCTTAAATGTAGCACATATTTAACCTAAAGTCAAGTATCTTTCTGAAAAATCTAAAAAAAGATACAAAAGTACTTGACAAGCCCAAAAATGTGTGATATAGTAAATGTATCGAAAAAAGATACAGAGGTGATATATAATGAACAAAAACGAACTTATGGCGGCAATGGCTCGCAACGGTGACAGGCAGATTGATCTCGCGAATGCTCTTGGTCTTTCCCGCACAAGGCTTAGTGCAAAGATAAATGAGCGCAATGGTGCTGTGTTTAATCAGCCTGAGATGAAAGCCATCCGTGTCAGGTACAAACTTTCCGATACGGAAGTATGTAAGATTTTTTTTGATTTATAAGTATCTTGTTTAGATACTTTGCAAAAATCTTGATTGAAAGGAGGTGGAATCAATGGCATACAATGAGCAGTTAAAAAAACTCAGAGGGGAAAAATCTCAGGGTGAAATAGCCAAGCAGATAGGAATAACCAAATCATCTTGGTCAATGTATGAACGTGGGGAACGTATCCCGAGAGATGAAACCAAGATCAGGATTGCCAATTTTTTTGGAAAGACTGTTCAGGAAATATTTTTCGGTCAGCAGAAAGGAGGGGAGCGGAAATGAAGAGACTCTTAAGGCTGTACAGAGCTATTGAAAGAATAGAGGAACTCGGCGGAAAAGCTTGCTGGATATTCGGCGAGTTATGTGAAATCGGCAAAAGGCTTCGCAATGTCGAACATGATATTGAAAGAATTATGGCGGCATTAGAAAAAGCCGACATTAAAGTCGGCTCTGGTAAAGGCTCTTATTGGGAACACTGGGATAAAACACAGCGATGAAATTCATCTCTAAGAGCATCAAGTTCAAAGTGGATATGTTCGATGTAATGTTCTGTTGTAGAAGATAACGTAAGACGAACAAAACTATCGAAGCTGTCAAAAAAGTCTTTGATATCATTATGTTCAAGTTCTTCTATTTGGGTAAAGTAGATAACTTGTGCAGAGTTTATCAAAGAAAGCGCCTGATTAAGGTACACTGCAACTGAAATTCTATCCGGATTGTTTGACATAAGTATCTTGTCGGATTCGTCAATACAGTCCATGGACTTGCGGGCATAAACACTCAGCTGCTTGCAAAGAGAATAAAATTGCTCTTCCAATCTATACACATCCTATCTGTATGGATTGATACAATTATAACACATTGCGTGCTCTTATTCAAGAGAAGCTTACAAACTGGCATTAACAGATTGAAAGGAGATGAAAATATGTCAGCAAGAAGGAAACCAACAGATGTGAGCCTTGAGCATTGTCCTGATATAGTCGATGTCAATTATGTGGCGTTTCTTTTCAAGATCTCCCCGGCGCAGGTGCGTAACCTTTGCAAAAGCGGTGACATTCCGCATTTTATGGTAGGAAAAATGTACCGATTTACCCGACAGGACATTATCAGGTATGTGTATAGGGATAACATTCCCCAAAATCTGTTATGCAGTCAAAAATAAACATAAAAAGGAGATCAGACCATGAAAACATACATAGTATTCGTTCATATGAAGTTGACCAGCGGACAGGAGAACAGCATATACAAGGTATCCGCCGCATCGGAAGAGTCCGCAGTGGCAAAGGCAAAGGGCAGGATATTTTCCGAGAATGATGCAAGCGAACTGGTGGAAGTTGCCATCACTGACGTTTGCAGGGGGTGATGACATGAGTGCTCTCAGTGACTTCTATATCAGCGTAGCAAACGCCTCCACAGATAATGAGGTATCACAGGCTATAGAGACATTTATCCAGACCGTCGCACAGAATACTGCCTCGCAGAACCCGATCACATCGGAAACAGCTCCGCTGTATGCAGCTGCGTATCATGTGCTTTATGAAAGCGTCTATAGAATGCTTTCCGATAAGGACAAAAAGGCAGTGGACAATCTTGTGGCACGGGCTGTTATTGAAACCCAATGCGTCAGCTTTGGAAAGCCTGTTGACGTAGGAGGCACATATGGCGAAGAAAAAGAAAAGAGGTAAGAAAAATGCTGACAAAGCGTGAGCTTAAAGCACTGCTGAACATCACACTGTGCAAGCAGGCACTTATAATTATGCCAACAGAAGAGTCTGCAAGTGCCATGCGTGATTTTTTGCGGGCACAAATAAAGGCAGAATATCCCCAATATTGCAATAGCTATACCGTAACGGGAATAGCAGTGTATGTCAAATCTCACGAGGTTATAATCGTGGTTACTCCTGAAGACTGGCGCAGTTACAGAAAATACACTTTCAATGGTATTGTGCTTGCTGATGACACTATGTCTCCCGATGACTATGCACCGCTTCCGTTTATCACCGAAAGTCCCGAAAAGCTGCATAAGTATCTTGGGGAGCGGATCATATGATACAGCCTCAGAAGTTTGGCAATATCGTATTTATCAATCCTGCAAACAGGCTTTTTATGGTCACACGTGACGGAGAAATCTTATTGCAGACGGATAATCCCCGAGCGGCAGTAGTCTTTTTGGCAGGTCTGTTCGAGACAAAGATAATAAATCATTTCAAGCCCTTACTGGAAGCAGAAGGGTACGATGAAAAAGGGGAGAGGGTCAATGACAACGGACGAGTATAAAAAGATAGTCTCCGCATCGGTAAGCGAGGAAGCTGAGCAGATACATCTCATGCAGTGGTGTACATGGGCACAAAGCAAGTACCCTGAGCTGGAAGCGATTTATCATGTACCCAATGAGGGCAAGCGTTCAGCTGTTACAGGCGGCAAGCTCAGGCAGATGGGGCTTCGCTCAGGCGTTCCCGATATATGCCTTCCGGTACCGAGCGGCGAGTACATAGGACTGTATATAGAGCTTAAAAAGGTTGGCGGCAGGCTGACGGATAATCAGGCGGTATGGCTTGAAATGCTGGAGCGTTACGGCCACTGCGTTGCGGTCTGCTATGGTGCGGAGGACGCAGAAACGGTCATAACAGCATACCTGGAGCAGGACATCGGCACGCTGGACAGGCATACCCTTAAACGATCCCGAGGAGACTTTAAGAAGTTGAAAAAGAGGCGCAGATCATCAAGCAAAGCGCTGTATGAAAAGGCGATATGTATTGCAATGGCTGTTTTGCAGTCAGCTGCAACAGTGGCAGATATTGTCATAAACGGCGCTATAACAGGACGCTCACTGGTTATCGTCCTTGCGCTATCAATAGCGGCGCTGTTCACTATGGTTCGGGAGATCGGGCGTGGATAAAAACGACAGACACCTCAGAATATTTACTGACGGCAAGGCTACATTCGGATATCAGCTTAATGTCGGAAATACGGTGCTTGGTGCGCTGTACGAATACTACATATATGCAAATAAGATCTATCGTCCCATGGGAGATGCCGCAAGGATAAAGTGGGAGCGGGAGCTGTGGAAATATCTCCAAAAGGTTTATTACAGCTGCTACAAGACGCATCTGCCCGATTATCCCAGTCCTAATGGTGCATCACTTAAAGATCTGGTAGTAGGCTGGCAGTATGAGCAGATTTATGACATCATCAACTATCGGATCAGCATACCCAAGGCGATAGAAAAACTGTATAAAGAAAAAAATCTCCCACAGGCGGCCAAAACACCTGAGGGAGCGGAAAAATAGAAAAATTGTTTGTATTTCCATTATAGCATATAATCGGAAAATGTCAAGGAGGAAACTGTTATGATAACAGAAGCCAGAAATAAGATAGATACGGAGATCAAATCCATACATACAACCATGGCGACTATTCTCGGAAAATACCTGCTTTCGGCAGTTACAAATGACCTTTGTGCCGCAGAAGTGCTTAATGACAGCAGGTCGATAAAGGATTTCTGCGAGAAAATAAGTGGTCTGGCAGAAGATATCCACAGGAACAAGTTCAAGGACATGGAAATGAAGGCAATAACAGCCAAGATACTTGAACATTTCGGCGCAGATGCTTCATGCGAGGTTACGGAAGGCTTTACAGCAGAGATGTATATACTGACAGCCCCTGAGAACACAGCCAAGGGTGTTATGCCTATGACATCAGATGTAATTATTCCACTGCTCCACGCATATTTTCATATTCCGCTGTCGGGTGTCATTGCCGATCAGCCTTCAAAGCCCGCAAAATTCAGGCGTGTAAGCCTTGACTGAGGGGGCGGCACAGATGAACAAAAAAGAGCTTATGGCTCTTCCGCCGGAGGAAGCTCCCGAAACCGATATCCCAGACAATACCAAGGTCTATGTAGAGCCTTGGTGTGAGGGCAGCAAGGGCTACTATAAGAATGTTACCAACTACATATATACAGCGCATAGCCTTTGCGGCGTGCTTATGCTGAACTTCTTCCGAGGCGGGAAAATGGCAATGCGCACATTTATTGGTGCAGACAGCTTTTTTAATCAGCTTTTTCCCGAAAACAAAGTGTCGGAGGCAATGGCAGACCACACAAAGATCTGCTATTACTATACCGCACTTTATCCTTTGGGCGATGCTGATGATATAATCAGCAGACACTTCAAAGAAAATCACTGGTATCCCGAAGATTCCGCCAGCTATCGAAGCTTTTCTGAGGGCATATGGCAGGTGATAAAGTATCAGCGTACTATCAAGCACCGCAGGCTCGAAGAACGTTACAGGAAGATACGTGAATCTATCGACAGCTGTATGCTTGAGATACGTCCGCCTGTCAGCGGGTTCGAGAAGTGGGCGTTTGACCATATAGTGCCCCATTACATCATATATTCCGCACCGAGCAGGGAAGGTATCTGTACCCACTGTCATAATACCGTGGAAGTGAAGGCGGCGCACGGTCATAAAATGAAATGCCCCCGCTGTCGCAAAGAGGTCACTGTACTGCGGAGCGGAGCATTTCACAGCGGTCACGATAAACGAAGCTCTCAGCGGTATGTATGGTATATCCAGAAACTTAGGAACGGAATAGCCATGCGGCTTTCCTGCATTGATACCAGACTGCATAAAAATTGCACAGTGTGCGGCAGCAGAGGCGTTCAACGCGAGTTTAAGATAAATGATGACTGGACGATGGAGATAGATTATTACGATGAAGGCAGGTACTTCATAGATGCCGCAGGAAACTTCAAGCACGCCTTTGAATACGGCAGGTTTATGAATACCGATGAAGTCAGATGGTGCAGGTGCAATACTATGAGCGGGGCAGAATTCGATATATACCCCGGGGTAGCGGATATCATAAAATCTGTTTATCCTGAGTTCCAATACATACCGATAAAGGACATCATCAGAGGAGAAAGGCACAACCCGTTTGAGCTGATGAGAAGCTTTCACCGATACCCCTTCATCGAATATACATGGAAGCTGGGACTTAAAAAGCTCACCTATGACCTGATAGACTATCGCCATTACAATGACGAGGTAATAAACACAGAGGGCAGAAACATAACCGAAATACTCAGAGTGGGCAAAGCTGATATCAAAGAGCTTAGAAGCCTTGACCCCGATATCGACGACCTGAGTCTTTACCAGCTTTTAAAGTCAAATCACATCAAGGCAGGGATAGATGATATCAAGCGTTTGCAGAGAAGTTATTCAGAGGGGAGGGACATTATAAGGTGTCTTAAATACCAGTCCCTCGCAAAATTTGTGAACTACATAGACACTCAGGCACTGCTCAGAGGCGGCGACAGTCACAGCGGAGTGTGGGAATACACTCTGTCTGATTACTGCGACTATATCTCCGACGCAGAAGAGGCGGGATATAACCTTTCGGATACGGCGGTACTCAATCCCCATGACCTTACAGCCGCACATGATGATGCGGACATTGAGGCAAGGATACAGGGATATGTCAAAAAGGGCAGAAAATATGCGCCCGAGATCGCCCGCCGTGCAGGATCCCTGCGATGGCTGTATCACCAAGATGATAATTACATTATACGCCCCATATGGTCGTTTGATGAACTTATCGAAGAATCACGCAGCATGAAGCACTGTGTCGGAAGCTATGCGGACAAGTATGCCAATGGACACTGCGTTATTCTTTGCGTTCGCCGAAAGGATCTGCCCGAAAGGGCATTTGCCACATTGGAGCTTTCGGAAGATCACAAGAGGATAATCCAGCTCAGAGGCTTTAAAAATTCAGCTGTGCTGGAAGATGTCCGGAAGTTCTGCGATGAGTGGCTTGCGATGATACCAAAGCTGAAAAAGACCGCTGTTCCGGAAAAGACAGCGTAAAGGAGAATATTTATGGAAAAGATTATCGAAGTACAGGATTTTGCCGTGCGTGATGACCACCATTCAGAGGCGGTGCGGCTCCACAATGAGATCATCACCAACGGCACGATGGCGGCGCAGGCGCTTTATGAGCTTTGCAGATGCCTCAAGCGTATGCGTGATGAAAAACTTTTTACAGAGCTGGGATATGCAGATTTTGACACCTACTGCGAGGAAAAGGCGAACATTAAGAAAAGGCAGGCGTACAACTACATAAAGGCGTATGAGGACCTGGGCGAAAAGTTCATTGCTGACAACGCTTCCCTCGGAATAACCAAGATAGAGCTTCTCACCCATGTTCCGCCTCTTGAACGTGATGACTTCCTCGAAAACAACGATGTGGCTGATATGTCGGTGTCCAGGCTCAAAAAGAGGATAGAAGAGCTTGAAAAGGACTATGGCGCAAAGTGCGAACAGATATCTTTACTGGAAGCGCAGGTGCAGGAAGAAAAGTCAGATCCCGATGACAGCAAGAAAATAGTTGAGCTTACGGCAGAAGTTGAAAAGCTCAGGGAGGAAAGCAAAAAATCCGTTACCCCTGCGGAGCTGAAAAAGCTTGAAAAGGAGAAAAAGGCAGAGATAAAGGCGGCGACAGAAAAAGCGGTCCGTGAGGCGATCGACAAGGAACGCAAAGCATCGGCAGCAGACTTTGAAGCAAAATATTCCGAAAAGGAACAGGGATATCTTGACAAGATAAGCAGCTACGAAAAGCGCCTTGCCGAAAAGGACGCAAGTATCAGCGAGGCAGTACGCAGGCAGGCTGAGCTTGAAGATAAGCTCAGGAATGCAGGCAAAGATAATTCCGCAAAGTTCAGGATATATTTTGACCAGATGAACGATGTTGTTGAAAAGCTCTTTGATGCCCTTGACGCTGTTGAGGATATGGGACAGAAGAAAAAGTTTGCCGACCGCCTTGTACAGCTGGCGCAGAACATTATCGGGCAGGCACAGGGGGAATGACCTATGTATATGTCATACAGCGACATAATGGCAGAGTTCAAAAAGCCGCTGGACTATAAGATAGACAAAGCTCTTGAGGCTATTTCATCTGCATTCAAGGTATCCCGCCATACTGCCGCTGTAGCATTTTCGGGCGGCAAGGACAGCACGGTCCTGTGGCATCTTATCCGCACAAACTTCCCTGACAGAAGCATTGAGGTGATATTCGGCAATACAGGTGTCGAATATCCCGAATCGCTTAAATTCGCCAGACAGCTGGGAGCGGATCCGTTTTATCACTGCAACCCACTTTCTATATGGACCGATGAGGACATATGGGAGTACATACATCGGTACAGCGTTCCCACATCGCCCTTGTATGACATGGGCTATACGGACAGCAAGGGAGTGTTTCACCGTATCCAGCGCAACGGCTGTTTTGGCTGTGCCACAGGCATACTATATAAAAATAATCAGATGTCAATGCTGAGGCATACCCACCCGAAGATATGGGAAGCTGTTATGAATTATGGAATGGCGGACGAACTGAAAAAGCTGTATCACTCCCGAAGCGTGGGGTTGCCCTCTGTGATAGATATATTCACGGTCGATGAGCTACTTGAACATCGCCCATGTGCATTTGACGATTTCTCGGAAGCCATAGACGGGAGCGGTATCAATGACGAGTACGACCCTGAGGATTAACAAAGTATCCTATACTATTACACTTATATAGTATAGGATATCCTCGCATTTTCGCAAAAATAAAAATGGCCTGAAAGGCTTTTAAAAACTCGTTTATAGTATTATCTTTTGAGATTATGAACGGAAGGAAGTAATAACGTGGTACGTGGGTATCTGATGGCTGTGACAGACATTAACGACGAGCGGCACATCGTTAAGACCTACTCATCGGGCATGATAAACAATCACGGACTGAAAGGCAGAGCAAAGAAGTCCGCCGAGACTGCCGACAAAGTAAAAAAGCATAACCAAAAGGTCAGCATTCAGAATTTATGCTGGCTCATGCAGCTGAACTTTGAAGAGGGCGATTATAACCTGTCGCTGCATTACTGCGCAAACGGTGACAGACCTCTCGATGAGTGGCAGGCGCAGAAGAATGTTGCTGCATTCTGCAAGGATCTGAAAAAATGGTGCAAGCAGAATATGCCTGACGGATATTCCCTTGATTATCTGTACTGCACACACACTACGACAGCCAGAGGCGCTATCCACCACCACATGATATTACGCAAGGATATCCCGCTGTATGTCATACAGCAGCTGTGGTCAAAATGGGGCAGTGTTTCCGTTGGCCGCAGTCTTTACAAGGGCTATGACTACTATACGCTGGCGTGGTACTGGATAGCTGACCCGAAGCATGAGCCGCACCCAAAGGGTATGCGGTCATACATACCGTCGCATGGACTTAAACGTCCTGTAACAGTCCGTGAGATAGTTCCTGCGAAAACATGGCGCATAAACCCCAAAGCGCCGAAGGGCTGGCGCATCAAAGAGGACACGATTTACAACGGCGTTGATGTTTACGGATATCCGTACCAGAGCTACACGATGATAAAAATATCAGACGTGAAGAGGATTTAAGTGAGACAAGGATATGCGATAAGGAGGTAAGGAATGACGATAGAACAGCAGAAGCAGCATTTTTGCCTTAGCAAGGAAGAGATAGAAAAGGCTTGGGAAGATCAGCACAATGGTGACACGTTGGTCAAGGTGTCGTTAAAATATCACTGCGGCATATCTACCCTTTACCGAGGGTATCGCATATATGGTCTTGGCACTCCTGTGCGGAAGCAAGGTAATAGAAAGTGACATCTGAATTCTTAAGATGGCTTGTAGGTCTTATACGGTCAGGCGATGTACACCCGTTTTATATCTCTACCGAGTGGCGGAGGTCCAGAGCAATGGCAATGAAGTACTATCACGGGGAATGTCAGCGATGCAAGCATGAGAAAACTCCAAGTGTTCTTACGCCTGCAACGATGGTACATCATGTAAAACCTGTAAAAAAATACCCTCAATATGCCCTGTCTTTGTTTGTTTTTAATGCACAAACAGGGAAAAAAGATGCTCAACTTATCCCTTTGTGCAATGACTGTCACGCAGCTGTCGAAAGCAAGACAATGAAGGCGACAGAAGGATATCCGGAGCGATGGTAGGGTGTTTTTGGGGTGTATCCCCCCTTTCAAAAAAAGGCGGAATTTTGAGCCTTTTCATATCGGGCATAGGGACAGGACAATGTCGGGAGGAGCGTAAATTTTTGTTCTACGCACATATGCGCACATGCGCACGCGCGCGTAAATAGTATAGGAGGCAACAGTATATGGGAGCGGCCAAAAGGCAGAAAATCACGGACATAAGAGAGTCACTGCTTGAACAGCTCAGAAGCTCGGGCAGGGACACTCCGTATTACATTGACATGGTGGACGCTTATCTTGACCTGTGGAGGGAAAGAGAGGCATTCAGAAAAGACATTTCAAAGAGAGGGTATTTTGTCTGCGAGACGGACAAGTATGGAAACACATGGAACAAAGTCAATCCCTCGGTGGCGGCGAGGCAGGGCACTACTGTGAAAATGGCGGCTCAGCTTATAAAGCTTGGACTCAATAATCCCTGCGCTGACGATGATGAGGAGATGTGACAGGCGTGTCCGTTGAAAGAGGTTATAACATGGCAGTCGGTAACAAAGGGAGCGGCGCTTGCTGTGATATCTGCGGCAAGAAGCGAAAACGTCACCGAAAAGACTGTTT
>ERZ857969.461-NODE-461-length-68788-cov-5.393217_pt1 | contig 68788 bp, 52 predicted proteins | sample MGYA00519864_ERZ857969 | MGnify/ENA primary metagenome ERZ857969 (study PRJEB31778, sample SAMEA3449382) | human gut metagenome | biome: human gut; feature: human-associated habitat; material: faeces | place: United Kingdom | collected 2010/2012 ...
CATGCGCAACCGCCTGAACAACCAGGTGGTGACCGAGGTGCGCGAGCACTTCGGCGAATTGGCCTACGACACAATAATCCAGCGCAACATCCGTTTGGGAGAAGCGCCCTCGCATGGAAAACCCGTCATGCTTTACGACGCCGGGGCCGTGGGTTCGGAAAACTACCTGACCCTGGCCCGGGAGTTCCTGAAACGCAACCGCAAACGCAGCAAATAGCGATACCGACATGAAACAAAAAGGATTAGGACGCGGCCTCGACGCCATTTTCGGCAGCGATCCGGTCGATGCCAAGCTCAAACCGATGAGCCGGATGGCCGAGATCGAAATCGCCGACATCATCCCCAACCCCACGCAGCCGCGCACGCAGTTCGACGAGGAGGCCCTCGACGAGTTGGCCGACTCGATCCGCCAGCTGGGCGTCATCCAGCCCGTGACGGTGAAGAAGGCCGACAACGGCAAATACATCATCATCAGCGGCGAACGCCGCTGGCGGGCCGCGCAGCGCGCCGATCTGACGACCCTCCCGGCCTACATCCGCGAGGTGGACGACGAGAACCTGCACGCCATGGCCCTCGTGGAGAACATCCAGCGGCAGGACCTCAACGCCATCGAAATCGCGCTGGGCATGCAGCGCCTGATCGACGAGTGCCACCTCACGCAGGACGCACTTTCGGAGAAGGTGGGCAAGAAGCGTTCGTCGGTGTCGAACTACCTGCGTCTGCTGAAACTCCCCGACGAGGTGCAGCTCGCCCTCAAAGAGGGACTGATCTCGATGGGTCACGCCAAGGCCATCGCCGGAGCGCCCGCCGACCAGCAGCTGCGCGCGTTGAAGAAGTGCATCAAGAAGGGGCTTTCGGTGCGTCAGGCCGAAGAGCTGTCCCGGTCGCTCGCGGAGGCTCCGGCCGCCGCGGCACAGCCGGCCGAGGACGAGGAGTATCCCGACAGCTACCTGCGGCTGGTCGAGCAGCTGGAGAAATTCTTCTCGCAGGAGATCTCGATCAAACGCGCCAAGAACGGCGGCGGCAAGATCGTCATCGGCTTCGACGACGACAAGGACATCGAACGCTTCATCGAACGGTTCGCCAAACGCTCCTGACACACCGCATGACACGAATCCGGGCCAGACTGCTGCTGCTCGCCGCAACTCTCGTGCTGTGGCTGCCTGCCGGCGCCCAGCTCCACCGCGGCGCGCGCACCATCGTACGGGGCGGCCTGCTCGAAAAACCGGATTCGCTCCGTCCCAAACGCGACTCGGCGGAGCTGGCGAGGATCATCCTCCACTACGATTCGGTCGCCACGGCCGGCTACCTCGCCGACTCCGCGGCCGTCTCGGCCCTGCGGACCGACGACCGCCTCTATCTCGATTCGCTGGCGCTGGCCCGTTTCGAAGTCGCCCGGCTGGGCATCGACACCACGCCCAAAACCCGCGTCTTCAAGAAAGGGTGGCTGATGAGCGACTCGATGTCGCTCTCGAAGGTGTGCTGGCTCTCGACCGTGCTGCCCGGCTACGGACAGATCTACAACAAGCAATACTGGAAACTGCCGATCCTCTACGGACTGGTGGGAACCGGACTGGGGCTCTACATCCACGAAAACAAGACCTACAAACCGCTCAAACGGCAGTACGAAGCCTATACGGACGTGAGTCTCTCGCGCACCCCGGAGCTCGACGCCCTGCAATCGCAGATGATCCGCAGCAACACCCGGAGACAAGCCTATCTCGGGATCACGATCGCCTCGTACATCTATTTCATCGGCGACGCGGCCGTGAGCTACAAGACCAACGACGTGTCGGATGTCAAGAAGGCCACCACGCTGGCCTGCATCTTCCCCGGCGCGGGACAGATCTATAACAGAAGCTACTGGAAGGTGCCGTTCGTCGTGGGCGGATTCGCCTCGATGATCTACTGCATCGACTGGAACAACCGCGGCTACCAGCGTTTCAAAAAGGCCTACAATCTGTTGAGCGACTACGACCGCAATCCCGACAAATACCCCGACGGACCGACCGACGAGTTCCACGGACGCTATTCGGCCTCGTTCATCCGCAACCTGCGCAACAACTACCGGCGCAACCGCGACCTCTGCATCATCATTTCGGGCGCGCTGTATGTCTTGCAGATCGTCGATGCCCATGTCGATGCCCACCTGAAGGACTACGACGTATCGGACGACCTCTCGATGAACATCGAGCCGCTGATCGACTACACCTATGTCCCCACGCTCGGGGGCAACCGCCCGGTGTTCGGCTTCAACCTGGGCCTCAAATTTTAGACGATGAAGAAATTCCTGACCATAGCGCTGCTTTTGGCCGTCGCCGCCGAGGCGTCGGCGCTCGACCGCAGCCCCCGCAAGAAACGCCGCGACAAGCAAAAGGCCGAAACCGAAGTCCCCGCACCGGCACCCGCCCCGGCGGAAAAAACCGTCTGCCCGGAGCCGGAACCCGACCTCGGCCCAGCACCCGAATCCGCCGAAGAACCGCCCGTCAGCGACATGACGCTGGATTTCACCCCCGAACAGACCGACTCGCTGCTGGCCGTGTGGCGCGAACGCCAGCGTCAGGACGCATACAGCGAATTTTTCAAGCAATACATTCTCGAAGACTCCACCGTGGTAGCGGACACCACCCCCGATTCGGTCTACGCCCGGCGGCTGCTGGACCTCGCATCGCCGATCCAGTTCCCCTACAACAGCATCGTAAAAGGCTACATCAACCGCTACACCGGCTCGCGCTACGGCACGATCAGCCGCATCCTCGGCATGTCGCAGTACTATTTCCCGATCATCGAAGAGGAACTGCTCCGCGAAGGGCTGCCCGTCGAGTTGCGCGCCCTGCCGGTCATCGAGTCGGCGCTCTCCCCCACGGCCGTATCGCCGATGGGCGCCGTCGGGCTGTGGCAGTTCATGCCCACGACCGGAAAGAGCTACGGACTGGAAGTCAACTCGCTGGTCGATGAACGCCGCGACCCCTACCGCGCCACGCAAGCCGCCTGCCGCTATCTGAAAGACCTCTACGCCATCTACAACGACTGGTCGCTGGCCATCGCCGCCTACAACTGCGGCCCGGGCAACGTCAACAAGGCCATCGCTCGTTCGGGAGGCAAGAATTTCTGGGAGATTTACGACTACCTGCCCCGCGAGACGCGCGGCTATGTGCCGGCCTTCATCGGGGCGTCGTACGCCTATGCCTATCATCGCCAACACGGCATCGAACCCACCGAGGCGCCGATTCCGCTTTCGGTGGACACGATCCGGGTGAACCGGCTGATGCACTTCGAACAGATCTCCTCGACGATCGACCTGCCGGTCGAAACCCTGCGCCAACTCAATCCCCAGTACAAGCTCGACATCATCCCGGCGACGACCAAGCCCTACACGCTGGTCCTGCCGCAGCGCTACGTCATGCAGTACATCGCCCACGAACCCGAGATTCACGCCAAAGACTCAATGTACCTCAAAGAGTACATCAATCCGGCGAACCTCGACAAGAAGCGCCAGGAGCGCAGCGGCTCGGTCTATGTGGTCAAGAAGGGCGACACGCTGGGCGCCATAGCCCGGCGCTACCGGGTGACCACGACGCAGATCATGCGCTGGAACAACCTCAAAAGCGCCCACAAACTCCGTATCGGACAGCGGCTCCGCATCGAAGGCAGATAACGGCATGATTCCCGATCACGATACCATTGTCGCCCCCGCAACCGCCGCAGGAGGGGCCATCGCAGTCGTCCGCGTGAGCGGCCGGGAGGCTTTCGCCCTCTGCGACCGGGTGTTCCGGGGCCGGAAGCCGCTCGCCGAAGCCGACGGATACACGGTGCACTACGGAGAGATCATGGACGGCGACCGCATCGTGGACGACGTGCTGGCCGCGGTGTTCCGTGCGCCGCACTCCTACACGGGCGAGGATTCGGTCGAAATCTCGTGTCACGGATCGTCCTACATCGTATCGGAAATCCTCCGTCTGCTGACCGCCGCGGGCGGACGCATGGCCCAGCCCGGGGAGTTCACCATACGGGCCTATCTGGCCGGGAAACTCGATCTTTCGCAGGCCGAAGCCGTGGCCGACACCATCGCCGCCTCGTCGCGCGCGGCGCATGCGCTGGCCTCGACGCAGATGCGCGGCGGGTATTCCGACGAGCTGGAACGCCTGCGCGACAAACTCCTGAACCTCACCTCGCTGCTGGAACTGGAACTGGACTTTTCGGAGGAGGACGTGGAGTTCGCCGACCGGACGGCACTGCGCGAGACGATGCAGCGCATCGGAGCCGAGATCGACCGCCTGCGTAGTTCGTTTTCGCTGGGCAACGCCATCAAGGAGGGTGTCGCCGTGGCGATCGCCGGAGCTCCGAACGTAGGAAAATCGACGCTGCTGAACCGTCTGCTCAACGAGGAGCGCGCGATGGTCTCGGAAATCGTCGGCACGACGCGCGACGTGATCGAGGAGCGGGCCAACATCGGCGGCATCCTTTTCCGGTTCCTCGACACGGCAGGCATCCGCTCGACCGACGACCGCCTGGAACGCATGGGCATCGAACGCACGATGGAGAGCATCCGGCGGGCGCAGCTCGTCATCCACCTGATTGACGCTTCGGCCCTCACAGCCGCGGTTCCCGAGCCCGATTTCGCGCTCCGTCCCGATCAGAAGCTCCTGACCGTCGCAAACAAAATCGACCGGGCTCCCGCGTCGCTGACGCTTCCCGAAAACATCATCGGCATCTCGGCGAAACAGGGCACGGGTCTCGACCGGCTGTGCGAAGCCCTGCGCCGGGCAGTCGATACCGACGCACTCTACCACGGCGATCCGGTCGTTTCGAACAGCCGCCATTACGAAGCCCTCACGACGGCCCGCGAGGCTCTCGACCGGGCTCTCGACGGCTTGGGCAACGGGCTTCCCGCCGACTTGTTGAGCGAAGAGATCCGCCAGGTCATCCACGCTCTCGGTTCCATCACCGCCCGCGGCGCCATCGTCCCCGACGAAGTCCTTCAAAACATCTTTTCGAAATTTTGCATCGGAAAGTAATATAAGAAAACAAAGACAAAGAAATATCGAAATAAAATTCATATATTCAATTATTTACAAACAAACAACCGACTTTTATTTCGACTTAATTTTATCGTTCGAGGTGTAAAATTTGCCGCTTATTTACAACACACAGCAATCGAGGTGTAAAAAAGTGTAAAGAAATTTTTCTATCTTTGCACCATACCTAAAACCTCGACCACATGGAGATCAAGATTCGGCAGAAACCGCAGCGCTCGACAGGCAAGACCTCGTTGGTGCTGGAATACTATTACGGGTACACCCGCGACGATGAAGGGCGCATCAAGCATCGCCGCAAATTCGAGACCCTCGAATACTACCTCTACACCGACCCGAAAAACAAGTTGGAGCGCGACCACAATAAGGTCAATCTCGAAATGGCCGAAAAGGTCAAGGCCAAACGACTGCTCGCCGAGCAGAACGAGCAATACGGCTTTGCGGTGAAATATAAAATCCGCACCGACCTCGTCGAATACATCAAAGGATTGATAGAGCAACGCAAGGAGTCGCCAGGGAACTGGGGCAACTGGGACAGCGCATTGAAACACCTCGTCGCCTACGCCGGAACGAATACGACGTTCGAGATGGTCGATAAAAAGTTCGTCGAGGGGTTCAAGACCTATCTGGCGAAGCAGGCCAAGACCAAAAGCAATACCGCTCTTTCGACGAGCAGCCAGAGCAGCTATTTCCTCAAACTCAAAGCCGCGCTGAACCAAGCGGTCGAGGACGGCATCATCCCCCACTCGCCAGCCATGTCGGTCAAACCCGCGCATGTCGAGGACGTGCATCGCGAATACCTGACTTTCGACGAGTTGCAGCGCCTCGCCAAAACGGAGTGTCCGTATCCCGTATTGAAAGATGCGTTTCTATTCTCGTGCCTGACCGGCATGCGCTGGAGCGACATCAACAAACTGACGTGGGCCGAGGTGCAGGAGTTCGACGGCGGCACGCGCATCGTCTTCCGGCAGAAAAAGACCAAAGGGCTGGAATACCTCGACATTACCGACCAAGCCGTGCGCTACATGGGCCAGCGCGGCAAGGCCGACGAGCGGGTCTTCGCCGGGCTGAAATACTCCGCATGGCACAACCTCGCCCTGCGCGAATGGTGCCTGAAAGCGGGCATTACGAAGCATATCACGTTCCACTGCGGCCGCCATACGTTCGCCGTGCTGCAACTCTCGCTCGGTACGGAAATCTACACCGTGTCGAAGCTCCTCGGCCACCGCGAACTGAAAACGACGCAGGTCTATGTGCAGATTATGGATGCGAAGAAGCGCGAAGCGGTGAACCGGATTCCGGAATTATAACTATCTTTATGCTATGGAGAACGAAATGTTGATATACCGCTCGGCCGACGGGAGCATCAAAATAGATGTCCGCATGGGCGAAGAGACCGTCTGGCTGACCCAAGACCAGATGGCGGCGCTGTTCGGAAAGGCTAAATCCACCATCAACGAACACTTGAAAAACATCTTTTCCGAGGGTGAGCTGGTCGCCGATTCAGTTATTCGGAATTTCCGAACAACTGCCGCCGACGGCAAAAGCTACGACACAAACTACTACAACCTCGACGTGATTATTTCGGTCGGTTACCGCGTGAAATCGCACCAAGGCACGCAGTTCCGCATCTGGGCGACGCAGGTGCTACGCGAATACCTCATCAAGGGCTTCGCGCTGAACGACGAACGAATGAAGTCGGGCAAGTCGATGAACTATTTCGACGAGTTGCAGGAGCGCATCCGCGAAATCCGTCTTTCGGAACGGGTGTTCTACCAAAAGGTCAAGGACATCTACACGACGAGCATCGACTACGACCCGAAAGCAGAAAAGACGGTCGAGTTTTTCAAAATCGTGCAGAACAAACTATTATGGGCCATCAGCAGCCAGACGGCCGCCGAGCTGGTCGCCCATCGTGCCGATGCCCGGCTGCCGATGATGGGCATGACCTCCTGCGACAAGAGCGACCCGCGGCGCATCACCAAAGCCGATGCCGCAACTGCCAAAAACTACCTGACCGAAGACGAGATGAAAGACCTCGGGCTGCTGGTCGAACAATACCTCGCATTCGCCGAAAGTCAGGCGCGGCGGCAGGTGCCCATGTATATGGCCGACTGGATCAAGAAGTTGAATGACATTCTGGTCATCAACGGGCGCGAGCTGCTCGAACATGCCGGACAAATCAGCCGCAAGGTCGCCGAAAGCATCGCGGCCCAACAACTCGATGCCTACAAGGGGCGTTTGCGCGAAGAGGAGCGCTGCGCGAGCCTTGCCGAACTCGAAGCCGACCTGCAAGCCGCAGCCAAGAAACAGCCATGACCCGCATCGAATACATACGTCTGTCGCACCGGCGCACCAACCGCAAAATCCGCGGCGGTTGCAGGCCATTCGCACCCGATTGAATGCCAAGAGTCGATGGTTCGGCGGTGCATGGCAGGCAGTCGCATGGGTGTTGTACAGCATAATCAGCGTGGTAAGCTGGCTGGCATTCGCCGCCGAAATGTTCAAGGACAACCGCTTTTCGCTGCACTACATGGAGTGCGAAATCGAACATCGCAACCTGTCCGCCGCCGAAGCACGCCGATACATCGCCGACAAAAAGCAGGAGTACGACCGTTGGCTGGCCTACGGTTCAATCTCGGCCAAGGAGCAGCGCCGCATCGACAAGACGTTCGAGTATCTTTTCGCCCGTTATCCGGCGGATGCTCCTTCGAACGAACTGCTGAACCGAATCGCCGAAGTCCGAACTACCGTTACCGAAATCGCCGACTACACCCGTCATCGGCAGACAGAGGAGACGCAGCGCAAGGAGCGCGAAGCGGAATTGCTGGCCAAGCCGAAAAACGCCGGGCCGCCCAGCGCAGCCGCACCGGGTTCGACCCTGCACCCGCCGATTTCTGCCCGCGTCTGTCCGACCGGCAAACCGCAGTGCTGACCGAACACGTCAACCGAATCGGCATCTTCAAACGCGACACGACCGAAGAGGAGATTGCCCGACTGCTGGCCTGCCAGCTCGCGGAACCGTTACAGACGACGCACAACAAGCTGCTGACGCTGCTGCTCGAATCGTTGAGCGCATCCCGGCTGATTACCCCGAAATGGCAGCGGGTCGCCGGAAACAACGGCTGTTTTACCTCGAAGTTGGGCAAACCGCTGACGGCGAAAGACATCTCGGCCGCCAAACAGATGGCCGAAATCATCGACCGCCGCAAGGAGCGGATGATTATCGACTGCATCGAGGCATTGGAAGCAGCAGAATAGTTTCGACACGTTCATCTTTAACAGGATTCCGCTCCACCGGAATCCTGTTTTTTCATCTCCATACGCCCACCGAACATTGGAAACATTGTCCAAAAATGTCGAAACATGGGCAGCCAATGCGAACAGCTTTTCGTTGAATTTTATTTGCACTCGTAATTACATCACGAGCGTTGCGCAACGCCTTTTATCAAACGCTAAAAACAGAATGATTATGAGTGAAAACACAACCATCGAGCAACGGCTCGACCGCATCGAACGACTGCTTCGGGGACAAAAAACAGTTTTGAACTTCGTCGAAGCATGCGAATTTACGGGGCTGTCGAAGACCTACATGTACAAGCTTACCCACCAAGGGCGAATCCCCCATTTCAAGCCCCACGGCAAGAACATCTATTTCAACCGCGAGGAGTTGGAACGGTGGCTGTTGCAAAATCCTGTCAGGACGGCCGAACAGAAAGAACGCGAAGCCGTCGATTACATCGTCCGCAAACGACGACCGAAGTAGTATTTCATCCGGCCTGCTCCGGCTCTTCGGAGCGGGTCGGATTTTCTATCAATTAGTAAGGCAAGTTTGTGTTTTTGTCAGCCAAAAACTCGCCTTGCGGCTCTCATCCCGATGGTCTAACGCAAATAATCGAATCCATGAAACACTCCAAACATACGGGCGGACGACCGCCGTTAGGCAAGGCCCGAAAACAGGAATACCGCATAACTCTCCGCCTCGACACGGAGCATAAACTGCGACTTCAAGCATTGGCCCGTGCTGCCGGACGACCGCGTACCGAAGTCCTCCGCCAGTTGATTGCTGCCGGTCGTGTGCGCGAATGTCTGCACCGCGAACATCTGGACTTCATGTCCCAACTCAAAGGTATGGCCCGCAACCTGAACCAACTTACCCGTCTTGCTCATGCAAAAGGATTTACGGGAATAATATCTCGTCATGCGGCTATTGTAATGGATATTGAATCTTTGTTAAAGAATCTTCGCGATGATCGGTAAAATCATCGCCGGAACATCATTCGCCGGGACGGTCGGATATGTAATAAAAGAACAATCGCGTATTCTCAATGCCGAGGGAGTAACCCCGCCTGATATTCGGGAGATGGTACAGGACTTCAAAGACCAAACATTACTGAATCCTCGGTTGAGAAATACGGTCGGGCACATCTCCCTTTCGTTTTCTCCGAAAGATACGTCGCGTATGACCGATGCTTTGATGACACAGATTGTCAAAGAGTACATACTGCGCATGGGGATTACCGATACGCAATACTTGCTGGTGCGCCATCTCGACCAACCGCATCCGCACTGCCATCTGGTCTATAATCGGGTAGGAAACAACGGGCAGACCATTTCGGACAAGAACATCAAAATACGAAATGCAAAAGTCTGTCATGCATTGACCGAGAAATACGGATTGCATCTTGCACCGGGCAAAGAATCGGTACGTTGGGAACACCTGCGGGAACCAGACAAAACTAAATACGAAATATACGACGCAATCAAAACGAATTTACCGAATTGCGGCAGTTGGAATGATTTGGAGTATCGGCTGAAAGAGCACGGTATTACTATGCCCTACAAGTATTGCGGCTCGACCAATCAAAAACAAGGAGTGCTGTTCAGCAAAAACGGTTTCGAGTTTTCAGGCTCGAAGATAGACCGGCAATTCAGCTACTCGAAACTGAACCGGCACTTTACGCAGACACAGCAACAAGCCCACTATCGAGCGACGCTTGCAAAGGGATTCCATGCGGCCATAGGCAATTATCGGTCGTCATACACCGATCTATTCGGCAACATAAGCGGAAGCGGGAATAAGGGCCACGCGGATGCTGGTTTGATAAACTTCGGTGATAATATCGGAACATTGCCGTTGCCGCCCAACGATTCGCCTATTGGATTGTCGGCGGCCCAACTCCAACGCAAGCCCAGCGAAAGCCTCGAAGAACATATCGCCCGCATCACGGCACTGCTCAACACCGTTGCCGAAGCGATGGCAATAGCGGTCATGGAGCAGAAACGCAAACTGCGCGAACGTAAAACCAAAATGAAATTATAACCCTAAAAAAAGCAACTATGAAAGAAGATAATATGATGTCTTATGAAATGTACGAAGACTTCAAGGAAACAATGGTCAAAACCATCAAAGCCGAACTGTCGGCAAAGCATAATCAATCGGGCGATATGGATTTATCGCAACGAATAGCGCAAATCGTTCGTACCGAACAAGAGCGGCATCGGACGATACTAACCCAGCTTGCCGGACGATTGGAAAGCATCGAACAGAGCAACGCAAAAACACAAGATAGTATAGACAATCTGCAAGCGGCTGTCCATGCAATCGAAATCCCGGCAGAACTGCCGCCGAAAATCGTACACCACAGAATATCGCTCGCCATCGAATCGAAAGGAGTATTCTGGGCGATGATAGGAATGATGACGGCAATCGTCCTGCTGTGTACGATGCTGTATTGGACGGCGAAACCGAACTACGACCGCATTGACAACGACCTGAAATACCGCTACCTCAAAATGAAAGACGAAGCGAAACCCGACCGCATTGCCGAGCTGGAAGAACTATTCGAACTGAACCGCGACAACGCGAAAATCCGAGAGATGAAAAGAGATGTCGAAGAGTACGAACAAACCATCCACAAAAAAATCATACTCGAAGAACAAGCGAGGCTCAAAGAACGGGAAGCCAATCGCCTGAACGAAAACGCCTCCCGACTGAAAAACAAATAAGCCATTCCCTTTGTCCGCAAAGGTATTGCCGACGAAAGAAATCCGCAAGGTCATGCAAGTTGCTACGCAAACCTTGCGGATATTCTTTACGGCGGCATCGGCTGGTCGCTACCAAAGGAAATGGCTGAATCTGGAACGGCAACTTCGATTTCGCTGCCAAATTCCGCAATATTCGGACATTTCATTTTAATATAGCGGATTTTTTCATATCTTTATGGCAAATATCAACAGAACAAGATGTCCGCACACATGAATCGAATAAAAGAAGTCCTTGAAGAGAAAGGCATCAAACAGACTTGGCTGGCCGAAAAACTCGGCAAGAGTTTCAGCATAGTCAACGCCTATGCCTGCAACCGCCGCCAACCCAGCCTCGAACAGCTGTTCGAAATCGCAAGGATTCTCCAAGTCGACCCGAAAGATTTAATCAGCAATAAATAAAAGACCCAAACATATGAAACTTAATGAAATTCTCAAAGGTTCCGAATACAGCTTAGACCTTTTCAGTCAAAATGCTATTGAAGAATTGGAAAACAGAATAATCGAACGAACTGATAAAAAAGGTAAAATTTATCCGACCGTATTATGTCTTATCCGCAACAAAGAGATCAAGCTGACCCCGGAAGAGATAGTACGACAACTATATACCGCCAAACTGATAAACGATTACGGTTATCCTAAAAATCGATTAGCTTTTGAATATCCGATTTATTTCGGTCGAGAAGCCAAACGTGCAGATATCGTGATCCGGGATAACGAAGATGCCGACGTCGCCTACATCATCGTTGAGTTAAAAAAGCCGAAAGCCAAAGATGGCCGCGAACAGCTGAAATCTTACACCCATGCGACAGGTGCAAGTATGGCCGTGTGGACAAACGGAACGACGATAGCCTATTATCAACGTCAAAATCCGAATTACTTTAAAGATATTCCGAATATTCCCAATGTACACCAAACACTGGAGAATATCCTACAAACTCCTTTTACGATGGACGATTTGGTCAAGAATGACAAGTTGACCAAAACAGGAAAGTCGCTTAAAGATTTGATTCTCGAAATGGAGGATGAGGTTTTGGCTAATGCAGGCGTTGATGTTTTTGAGGAAGTTTTCAAATTGATATTTGCCAAATTATACGATGAACAAATCGGTGCTACAGATGAAGATTACAACCTCGAATTCCGCAACTCCGGACAAAGCGATATTCAGCTGAAAGAAAAAATCGAAAAACTTTTCCGCAAGGCTTGCAGCAAATGGACGGGCGTATTTGCTGAAGACGCCAAAATCGCGCTGACACCTCCTCACTTGTCGATTTGCGTTTCCTCGCTCGAAGGAGTCAAATTATTCAATTCTAATCTTGACGTAGTTGACGAGGCTTTCGAATATCTGATGAGCAAAAGTAGCAAGGGTGAAAAAGGTCAATATTTCACACCTCGCTATGTTATCGATATGTGTGTCAAAATGCTCAATCCGCAGGTGGATGAGAAGATGATCGACACAGCCGCAGGAAGCTCGGGATTCCCCGTGCATACCATATTCCATGTATGGAAACAGATGCAGATAGCAGCAAATAAACCGGTAAATCATCTGTTCACGGCAACGCCGAAAAGTCATGCGGAGATCGAATATGTACAAGATAATGTTTTTGCCATCGACTTCGATGAAAAAGCCGTCCGAGTCGCTCGAACCCTAAATTTGATTGCCGGCGATGGTCATACGAATGTTCTGCACCTGAATACGCTCGATTGGGCTCGCTGGAATACGGTTACAAAGGAAGAAACATGGGTAGATACCTACAATGAAGGCTTCAAAAAGTTGAAACAGTTACGTGCCGGCAACGATTTCGGACAGTTCAATTTTGCCATTCTGATGGCCAATCCGCCGTTTGCCGGTGAGATTAAAGAGGGGCAAATTTTAAGTCGTTACGATTTGGGGATGAAAAATGGCAAGGCGCAAAAAAGTGTCAGCCGCGATATTCTTTTCATAGAACGCAACCTTAACTTCTTGAAGCCGGGCGGGCGTATGGCAATCGTATTGCCGCAAGGCAGATTCAATAACAGCAGCGATAAGGTCATTCGCGAATATATTGCCGAACGGTGTCGTATCCTTGCCATCGTGGGACTGCACGGTAACACCTTCAAACCGCATACCGGCACCAAGACAAGCGTATTGTTCGTTCAGAAATGGGACGACGTCCTGTGCCCGAAAGTCGATGATTATAACATCTTTTTCGCAACCCAGAAGAAAGAGGGTAAAAATAACAGTGGCGATAAACTCTATTGGAAATCGGATAAAAGCGGTACGACGACCGATCCGAAACTCGCACTTTGCGACAAATATGGCCACCCCATCGTATATCACGATCTGCTCGCAACCGTAAATTACAACTGGAACGAAGAGAAAAAGTGCAATGAAATAGAGAAGATTACCCCCGACGGCATTGCCGAGGCGTTTGTCGAATTCGCCAAGAAAGAACAGCTATCTTTTTTCGCGGATGCCCCTTTGATAAAGTAAAATACGAGGCTTTATTGGAGGGGCTGGAGATAAAAGAAAAAAAGCTCTATGAAGTATTAAGTAATAAGGATTTTCGAATAGATAGTTCTTTTTACACAAAAGAGCCAAAGAAAAATCCAGATCTTATTTATTCTAAAATCGGCGAACACCTTATTTCGTCGCAATACGGTATATCTATCGAGATGAATACGGATTCTGTTGGATATCCTATTTACCGCATGAACGAGATTCATGATATGTTATGCGATCTTGATGTCGATAAATGTGCTGATATTACACAAGCCGAATACGACAGATTCGCATTAAAAGATAGGGATGTGCTATTTAATCGAACCAATTCCTTTGAATGGGTCGGTCGAACGGGCATATACTATCAAAATGATGATATACAGCGGACGTTTGCTTCTTATCTGGTAAGGTTGAATCCTAAAGACAGCATATTACCGGAATATCTGTGCGCCTATTTGAATTGCAAATATGGAGAATGGGATGTAAAACGCAGAGCAAGGCAATCAATTAATCAAACCAATGTAAATCCGGAAGAAGTCAAAGAAATTGAAATTCCGATTCTCAATATTGATTTACAGCGAAAGATTCAAGAATACTTTACGCAAGCAAATTCTTTAAGAGTTTTATCGCAAAGGACCTATTCAGAAGCAGAATTAATATTGCATAACAAATTAGGAATTAATGCGATATCAGTCGCGGATGTGAATGTATCACAAAAACGGTTTTCCGACTTTGTGAATAGCGGACGGTTGGATGCAGAATATTATCAACCTAAATACGATGAAATAATCGGAGCGATTTCCCAATATCCATATGGGCATGACAAAATCGGAAACCTATATATTCTTCGTGATAAAAATTTCCTTCCCAGTGACAATGCCCGATACAAATACATTGAACTATCAGACATCGGAGTAAATGGCGAAATATCAGGATGTACTTACGAATACGGTTCAAATCTTCCGAGCCGGGCAAGATGTATCGTTCATACCGGGGATATTATCATTTCTTCGATTGAAGGTTCTTTGCAAAGCTGTGCGATTATAACAGAAGAATACGATGGCGCATTATGCTCTACAGGTTTTTATGTTTTATCCCCACGAATAATAAATTCAGAAACGTCATTGGTATTGTTTAAATCCTCAGCGATTCAGGCACTATTAAAACGCGCTTGTACTGGAACAATATTAACAGCAATGAATAAAGATGAATTTATAGCTATAAATCTGCCTGTAATAAACAAGGATATTCAAAATAAAATTGCAGATATCATCCGGCAAAGCACAGTATTACGTAGTAAAAGTAAACATTTATTGAAACTTGCCAAAACTGCAGTAGAAACAGCCATCGAACAAGGTGAAAATGAAGCATTAAAACTATTAGAATATAAATTATGTCGATAAACACTCATATTAGTAAATGGATAGAAAAATCCCAGCCGGATTTTTATACTATGTTTATTAAATCATGGATTCCATATAATGCTTGGTATATGCACAACTTTTATGATGAAGATGCAAAACGAACTAATGACAAAAGTATTATTAGATATATCGGCAAAGAGGTTAATTTATATAAAAATAAAATAATAAGCTTATTACGAGGGACTGATGAAGATTCTGTATTGTTTAAAGAGTTGTTGTGGCGACTACATTGCGAATTGGAAAATCACCCTATCCCCAATTATATAGATAAAATATCTTTCTTCCAGATTTGTATAGAGGATAATATTAATCAAACAGTTTCTTTGCCTTATAAAAGATATACTTTTAAGGGGGAATATGATAAAACCAAACCTAAAACCACTCCACGATGGAAATTTGAAGTAATTGAAAACAAATCGTTAAAAACAATACATTCAATCGAAATATTTAAATGTTCTTTATCCGAATTATTAACTAATGTTAGTTATAAAATAATCAGTAGTGATGAAATAAAAAAGGGGGTCGAGAATTGTTTAAAAGAAATAGATCCTAATAAGAAAATAAGTATTGTTGCTGATTTAAAAATTCCACGAGGAGGGAAGATAAAACAGCCAAATAATAGTATTGTTATTAAAGAAGAAAAACTGTATTTCAGAGATAATATAGAAGATGTAAGCAAAGCTATCATCCAAATATTATACGAATTGAGATGCAAACTTTTTCATGGGGAACTAGAACCGACCAATGCCAATCTTGGTATATACGAACAGGCTTTTTATATCCAAAGAATGTTAATTAAAGAACTTGAGTAATATGGGACATATCGCCAATAAAATAGATGCAAAAGACAAAAAGCTTGCTGAGGTTTTAAATGGACAGCGGTATAAAATCGATGTATTTCAACGAGAATATCGCTGGCAAAGACCTCAAATTGAAGCATTGATCAGCGATCTTGCTTCAAGTTTTGCAAAATCATATCATGAAGGAGATACCATCGATGATTACAATTCGTACGATTGTTATTACATGGGGCCTATCGTCCTATGTGTTGACGAAAAAGGTGATTTATCCATAATCGATGGTCAACAGCGTTTAACATCACTAACATTACTATTGATTTACTTGAATCATCTTCAAAAAAGATTAGACTTAATTGATGATCTTACCAAAGAAATAGAATCTTATTTATATGTAAAAAAGGGTGGAAAGAAAACCCTTGTAATAAATGTCGAAACGAGGAATGAAGTAATTAACAAACTAATCACAGGCATTGACATATCAACTGATAACATCGATATGCAGTCTGAATCAATACAAAATATATTAGACCGATATAATGATATCGCAACTCTGTTCCCTACAGAGTTAAACGATGTACAAAGACTACCTTTATTTATTGAATGGTTACTGGAAAAAGTTGTGCTAGTAGAGGTGCGTGCCTATAGTATGGATAACGCATATTCTATATTTGAGACCATGAATGACAGAGGGCTTAGTCTTAATCCAACAGAAATTCTCAAAGGTTATTTATTATCTAAAATTGTTGAAAATTCATCCGAAAATGAAGAAAAGGCCGAAGAAGCAAATAAATTTTGGACTGAGAGAATCAACAAAATGAGAACCATAACATCTACAGAAAATGTAGATATGGATTTCTTCAGAGCATGGTTGCGAGCAAAATATGCAGATACGCAGCGTTCTAGAAAAACAGGGTCCGAGAATGAAGATTTTGAATTAATTGGAACGCAATTCCATTCATGGTTTAAAAATAATACGTCAAAAATTCAATTAACAAAAGCATTAGACTACTATTTCTTTATTAAGTCTGATTTTGACTTCTATTCATCATTATACCTTCGAATTTATAAAAATAAATATACAAACACGATATGCCCGGAATTATATTTAAATAGTATTTACTCTATTGCTGATTCATTATCGTATCCATTGTTCTTATCCTCAATAACTAAAATTGACGACGAAAGTATAATTGATTCAAAAATATCAATAATAGCGAGATTCATTGATCGTTATGCAAATATTCGCACTCTGCAAAACAAGAATATTACACAAAGTTCTATTCGCATAGGAATTTACGAACTAGTAAAACAAATCAGAAATACGAATGAATCTTCTTTGGCAAATATTCTTGATTCTGAAATTCAGAAATTGCTATCAAGTAGTAACCTGGGAATATATATACCTATGCGTACTATGAATAATAATGGTTATTTCCATTATCTTTTCGCAAGAATAAAGTATCATATGGAGGATAAAAATGAACTTACCAGATTTAGCGACTTATTAAGGTCTCGAAAACATTCTTCGTTTATACTTTATCCTATCTTTAAGATTGATGATCTAAATACAACAGATGAGCAATTATCTGCTTCATATGTTAATTCTGCCGCAAATTTCTGTTTAATTAATCGTGATAAAATAGATGAGTATAACGCAATATCTAATATTAGCGACAAAATTTCATTTTTATATAAAAATCAATATATACCAGAGATGCGGGATGTCCCCCAGAACATAAACCCTGTAGATTTTATAAGTGTGAGGGATAATAATATAGCATCCATCTTAAATCAAATTTGGGGCTAAATCGGTCAAAATATGATGAATATACTATTAGACACAAATATTCTCATTCCTCTGGAAGATACGAGTAAAACACTCGATTCGTCCTTTGCTGAACTACGGAAGCTTTCCGCAGAGCAGCATCATTGTCTGTATATTCATCCGATGCAGTTTGAGGATATTAAACGAGATAAAGATCAAGAAAGACGAACGATCGTATTATCTCGGTTAAAGCAATACTCACAGATAGAGAATCCACCGATTCTTTCCGATCAAGAGTGCAATGAACTCGGTTTGTTACAATCCAACGATAACGACAAAGTAGATAATAACGTTTTATTTGCTTTATATCGAGGCGCAGTACACCTTCTTGTCACAAACGACGAAGGCATTCACCGGAAGGCCGCGAAAATCGGATTGCAGGATAAAATATATCGGTTGGGACAATGTTTACTTCTACTCCAGCGATATACGACAGAACCATTTGTATTTGATTACACCGGAGTTAAAGAACGTTTTTTGTATGAAATAAACAAAAATCAACCATTCTTCGAATCTTTACGGCAATCATACGACGATTTTGACAAGTGGTTTCAGAAATGCGCAGAAGACAAACGGAAATGCTGGTGCATCGAAGACGGGAACGGCAACATCGTAGCAATCTGCATCTACAAACACGAGCAGGATGCACGACTGACTGACAATGGAGATATTACTCCCGGTCGCATTCTGAAACTTTGTACGTTTAAGGTCGACACAAAGGCTCGAGGGAAGAAGCTGGGCGAGCGTCTTTTATATATCGCATTCGATTACTGCGTAAAGAACGATTTGGATTAGGTCTATCTGTATACGTTCGGAAAAGAGCAGAAAACGCTTGTCGGCTTATGCACCGACTATGGCTTTTCCGTTCTTGGAAAATATAAACAAGACGACGTTTATATCAAGCCGATGAAACTAATGGATGACGGTTGCAACAGTCTGGAATCTCTGATAAAATATTATCCTTACTTCAAGGATAATGAATCCGTTCAGAAATTCATCATTCCCATTCAACCGCAATTTCACGAAGACCTATTTCCGGACTTCAGCAACATGAAAGGTTCTTTATTCGAAAAAGATCAATCGTTGTATTCTTGTCAAGGCAACACGATCAAAAAAGCGTATTTGTGCCATTCCAAAATCAAAACGATTCGTAAAGGGGATATTATCCTATTTTACCGAAGCAAAGACCGAAAATCCATACAATGTATGGGAATCGTCGAAGATGTTCTGTTTTCAGAAAACATCGACGAGGTATTTCCTGCAATCGCCAAGAGGACAGTATATAAATATTCGGACATACAAAATATTTTAAAGAAAAGGACTTTAGTCATCCTATTCCGGTATAAAGCTCTCGATAAAGAAATATCCCGTCAACAGATTGCCAAAGCCGAAATTAAAGGGAACATACAAAGCATACGACAGCTTAGCAACAAAAAATATTCAACATTGATACATGAGAACTGACACAATCATATTATCCATTCACCCAAGTCATATTGAAAAAATACTATCTGGGGAGAAGCGATACGAATATCGCAAGCGTATTCCTACGGATATACGATACATTGTCGTATATGCAACGGCTCCAATCAAAATGATTGTTGCCTTTATTGAAATCGATTCGGTCATCAAAGGAACCCCGAAAGAAGTTTGGAAAAGGACAAAAAATCATGCAGGAATATCCGAAGATTTCTTTATGCACTATTTTGCGAATTATCAAGATTCCTATGCGATTAAAATCAAAGCCGTGCACAAGTTATTGTCTCCGAAACCGCTAACCGATTTGAAAGATCAGATTTGTGCACCGCAATCTTACGCGTATCTCAGAGAATCGATAATAGAACTCTATCCTAAATTAGGAATTAAAAAACGTTGCGCGCAACAAGCCAATAATAAATAAATCAGATCGATATGACCCCGCGAGGAATATTCGTTATCAAAGGTAAGGAAAACGCCGTTGCCCAAATCGAACATCTCTGCAAAAAATACAATTTAAAGAATGCCGCCAACAACGTGCAATCTATTGCCATATTCAAGGCCTATTGTCGAGAAACGATCAGTATGCTCAAAATATGTTTTGCCACAGAAATGCAAGGGGCCGCTCGCTGTAAACGATTTGTAGAGGCATTCTTGCATACAGATGACATCAACATCACACAAGCAGCCACTATTCAAATATTCGATATGCTGATGCGACTTCGGAATATTGCCCAAAATTCAATCCGGATAAAGGACATGCCTTCTTGTAAGAAATTAACCGAATTGTCGACAGAAGACGCTACTGCCGCAGCTACCGACTTGATTAAAAGCGATATTGTAAAAGGGATTGCAAAAAGTTTGCTGCTTGGTACGAAGCTCAAAGACGCGATCAAGATTTCAGATATTCGCAAATATTATAACGACCAAATAGAAGAGTTACAAAAAGAGCTGCACGAAGAACAACGTGAAATAAGCCCTATCGAACAATTTTTAATGGATAAATTCAATGCTGAAATAGGTTATTGCGACATCGCATCCGTAAAAACAGGCATTGGTGCAACTAAAGAGCTTGTCGGTTTGTTAGATATTGCACGCAATAACATCAAAAAGTTCGAACAGCAATTAGATAACACAACCTTGCAAATCAGCACACCTTATTAGCATATAAAAGAATACCCTATCGGGATTATATTACAATATCCAGAAACAACTACACCCTAAAAGGTATAAATACAAATTATTTCACTATTTTTGCCCCAAAGAGGTATAATATGCAGACGACATTATCGAAATACGTGAAGGCTATGCGCAAGCAACATCGGCTGACGCAGGTCGAGCTGTCCGAGAAATCGGGCGTGGGACTGCGGTTCGTGCGCGAGCTGGAGCAAGGGAAACCGACTTTGCGGCTGGACAAAGTCAATCAGATTCTCAACCTGTTCGGGGCCGAGGTCGGAGTGGTGCCGATGACAAAAACGGATGACCGATGAAACAGGCAGCCATATATCTCTACAACCGCAAGGCGGGGCTTTTAACCGAGGATGAAACCGGTTACACGTTCCGCTACGATGCCGACTATCTCCGCCTGCCCGATGCCGAAGCAGTCAGTCTCACACTGCCGCTTACGGAGCATATCTACCGCGATAAGGTGCTGTTCCCGTTCTTCGACGGATTGATTCCCGAAGGGTGGCTGCTCGACATTGCCGAAAAGAGTTGGAAAATCGACAACCGCGATCGGATGTCGCTGCTTTTGGCCTGCTGCAAAGACTGCATCGGTGCAGTCGGTGTCGTACCAATCGAATCAAAGGAGGAGTAACATGGAGCGTTGTTTATATTGCTACAAAGAATTGACCGACGGCGAGCGGGATTTCCACAAATCCTGCTCCAAGAAGATTTTCGGCACGCCCGAAGCTCCTTTGCTCCCCTACACGCGCGCCAATATCGCGGAACTTGCCCGCGAGGTAATCCGCAGCCAAACGACGCTGACCGGAGTGCAGGCGAAGTTGTCGCTCGATATTGCCAAAGCGGGCAAAGGCTCCCCGGAACGCTTCACAATCGTCGGCCTCTGGGGCCGCTATATCCTCAAACCGCAGACCGAACATTATCCGCATTTACCGGAGCTGGAAGATTTGACCATGCACATGGCCGAAGCCACGAAGATGCAGGTCGTCCCCCACTCGCTCGCCCGCTTTGCCGACGGAGAGTTGTGCTACATCACACGCCGCATCGACCGAGGAGCGCACGGCGAAAAATATCCGATGGAAGACCTCTGCCAGCTCTCCGAACGATTGACCGAACACAAATACAAAGGTTCCTACGAGCAGATTGCCAAAACGATTCTGCGCTATTCTTCCGTCCCGAAACTGGATGTCGTTAATTTTTGGGAGCAGGTATTGTTCTCGTGGCTCACGGGCAATGCCGACATGCACCTCAAAAACTTTTCGCTGTATAGCCGGAATCAGGGTGTTTATGGACTGACACCGGCTTATGACCTGCTATCGACAGCGCTCGTTTTACCCGAAGACACCGAGGAATTGGCCCTGACACTGAACGGCCGCAAACGCAAACTCCGCCGCAATGATTTCGTGCAGGCAATGACGGCCTCGGGTATGGACGAAAAAGTGATCGACAACCTATTCAAGAAGTTCATCAAAGCCATTCCGAAATGGGGCGAGTGGATTGACGTTTCGTTTCTGCCCGAAGAAATGAAAGGCAAATACAAAGCGCTTATCGCAGAAAGAATCGGACAACTAAAATAGCGACATTACATCCTGCCGCGAAAATAATTTCATCCGAAAATCCGTCGAAAAATAATTTGCCGCGTATTTACAACAACGCCGGCAATTGATACGCACAACAACATAACAAGCAAATAATTAGCGATTTACGTTTCGTTCCTGCATCGACAAGTAACTCAACTTATTTATTTACAATTAGTTGCCATTTACACGGGTGTAAAACACTGATAAAATAGCACTTAAATAGAGGAAAAAATAAGCTATTTTAGGAGTCATATTTTCTCGTGTTTGCTTATTTTTCAGCATTTTTGTCCCCCGTTTGTTCCCTGAACGGATACAAGGGACAAATTCTGTCCCTCATACAATTTAACGGAGGTAAAATAGGCAAATTTTATCAGTACCTCTTAAACTTATCCAAATTACAGATAATATTCGAATAGAACTGAATTGTTTTTTCAGCCAAAATAGATCCTGACAATCAAACGATTGGAGTATTTGAATATAACAGCAGAAATCATCACCAATGAGATTTCATATAATACATTTGATAAATATTCCCAACATTATTGCGAAGTATTCGAATAATAGCCTATTGAACATCCTCTTAAGTCTCACAGCGATTGTTATAGTGTAATTTGAAGAATTCAATAAAAAATATTTGAAGTATTGCGAAATTATCCTGTACATTTGCGCCACTTTTGAAAATTTACCATGCTGCAAAATAGAATAGGCATATTATCCCAAACGACAATTCGAGGCAACAAATGCTTCGGAGTTCGGTCGTATGCTCTTCATGTTTGGAGCATTGAAACGTCTGTAAATTTCATAAATACTTTCCAACGAACACATATAGGAGATAAGATGCGATAGATGCTCGTATCTTGATCTTAGAATAAACAGCAGAATAGTTGGAGAGTCCTTACCGAACTTTCCAACTATTTTGTTTTATGCCTATTGATGACTGTTTGCTCCGTGCAATTCCTCTCCCGTCATTTCCGTCCAATGAGCGCAAAAACAACCAATTAAGTCATTAGAAGCGTAAAAGAAACTTTATTGATTATTTGTATCATAAGCCAATTAAATTAGCACAACGGTTGTCAATTTACTACTGGTTTTATAATTGCCAATCAAGTCACCTCGAAAAACTTTTTCAGCCTCCAGTCTTTCACCTTTCTCAATCTTATAAATATGGAGGATGTCATTGGGTTTAAGGCTGCTGTTTGCAGCTTTAATTACCAGCAATGCCTTTTTCTCTTCATGCTCGACTACTTTAAATCTGACAGCTCGATCCATGTACTTTACAAGCACCTCGGAGTCCAAATCTAATTCTTGGACGTACACTGCTGAATCTTGGAATCCCCAAATACTATCTACGGAACGAGCCAAAAGGTAATCATCCCATGTCGAGAAACCCAAGTATAAGGCTATGGTATTAAGTGTATAAGAGTTGGTACGATGGTCGTCATCGATATAACCCATTAATCGTTTGAGAGTAGTTACACCGATGGAACGCTGCGTTACGTCCAATATCAACTTGGCCAGCATATCAAAATCCTTTGCCTGATCAAAGAGCAAGCCAGACTTTTCTTTGAGGTCGCCAATTACTATATTGCTTAATATCATTATACCGTTACTTTTATGAATGAATAATTATCATCCATGTCGGGAGCCATATCATCCAAACACTTCAGATTTATCTTGTCACATGAAACTGCGTATTCTTCAACAGGGAGCTGCTTATAAAATCCATCAGAACATAAAAGAAACGTATCTCCTTTCGCAACAGATAGGACTTCAATAGGAATCTCTTCCTTGATTTCATCACCCATGATGGCACGAGTTACAATCGCCGCATACTTCTCATAAATAGAAGAAGTAATGGCCATTTTGTTTGAGAGTTGCTGGACAATAGAATGGTCTATTGTCCAGAATTCCATTTTGCTCTTGCTAAATTTATACACTCTACTATCACCAAGCCATGTAATATATGCATAGGCACCTTTAATCAATAGCACCGCAATGACAGTTCCCATTCTTTTACCACTAATTTCCATCCGTTTAATCATAAGGGCATCATTAGCAAACACTATTGATTCCCTCAAAAGATTCTCAGGCGTATAATTGGTGGTATTCTTCTCCACATACTCCACAATACTTTCAGCCACAGTTTGAGAGGCTATCTCACCATGTGAGTAGCCCCCCATACCGTCAGCTAATACAAATATTGCAGAGTCTGCAGACAGTGAACGATGGATTACATAATCCTGGTTCACTGTTCTACTTCCTCTATTTGAATATTCTATTATGTTCATTCTTATTTTACAGCTTGTATAGTATCTCCACCGTGTTTGGTGACACGAGGACGAATGCTAATCTTTATCGGACGCTGAGTAATCGCTTTATCAGTCGCTTTGTTAGCCCATAGGTAGGCTTCCCCTGAACCCAATGCTGCCATTTCTGTAGCTGTTAGCGTTTGAAGGGGTGTTATCGCCTTTTGGACATGCTTCACCCATGCGGGTGAACTAAAGCGGTGCATCACTACCATCGAACTAAGTTCGATGATTTCAGTAGGCAAACTCATTGGATCCTGACTGGCAATCATGATTGAAACGCCCTTATGACGCATTTCACGAATTGCCGTAGTGATAGAATCTACTAATTCCCTGTTGTTCATGTACTTATGGGCTTCATCAAATACGATAAACTTGTTGAATGCCTTACCATCCACAGTCATCACACTTGAGAATATATTGAGCATGACAACAAATAGGCCTAATGCTTCTTCTTTTTCGATAAACTCATCACGCAAGTCAACGATGATAAGTCTACCCGGGCGAAGGTACTGCTGCAGCTTACAACCATCAGTAATATACTCCTCTGCAAAATCCAATTTGGTATTGGCCAATGCTCTTTGAGAAGTAGAGAGGTGGTCACTATTAGCAACGCCAAAACGTATGTTGGCCAGCGACATATTGTGACGACAAGCCTTCATAATCTGTTTCAGTTCTTTGATATAAGCAGAATCATTACCCATTGCAGCTAAGAGGAATAACCAGTCACGAACCGATAATTCGCCTGAATCAAAGCCAATTGAATGAACTTCCAAATCAGGATATTGAGCTTTGCGCAATTCGACCTGAGCTTCAGGAGCAAGAAGTACCACATCTTTTACAGAATTTGGCTCAGCACCGTATTCAGCTTTCAGCTTAGCCAGCTGCCCTGCTTCATCATTAGGATAGACCATTGATGTGAACTCAGGCGCATAATCCATACTTTCACTGAAATGGAATATCACACCTGCCATGGATGCTGGCAACTTGTTTACGTTGGAGAACTGTTTAAGTACCATTTCTGTTACCGAACCAATCGTATAGCTCTTTCCTGCGCCTTGAACGCCAAAAAGGCTGATGGTATTACACTCATTGAGGTCCATACCAATAACACGGCCATTTGATACCATCTTGCCCAGTACCCCAAATTGGGGAGATTCGCCATTCTTACCAATGATAACATCCACTACAGGTTCTATGTAGTTTGGATCAGACTCATGAATGACGACTTCTTCGTCATGAGATGGGTGTGACGGTATATCTTCTGCAGGAGTATCTATCACAGGCACATCTTCTTCCGGCTTTTCTTCCTTAGTCGGTTCCATTTTTGAAGGCTGCTCATCCACTTCTGGAGTAACTGCAGGAGCCGTTTGAGGTTGCTCTACTTCCTCATTGGGCTTATCGAAGACTACAGAATCATTATGATTCTTTTCCTCCGATTCTGCTGATTCAGTTGGAGTGTTTTTCACCTTTTTAGGCACAATAACTTCATAGTCTGAATTATCAGTCGGAGTAACAACTATTACAGGCTTAACTGGCGGTTCTTGAGCTGGGCTAGTTTGTTCTGCAGGAACGAAAGTAGGTTCAAAAAAGTTCACGAACTCATTATCCTGAGCTTCCAACACCTGTGTTTTCAAGTTACTATTCTCATCAAGAATTTGCTCGATAACAGGATTGCCCATCGTATAAATCACCGCATCACCATAGAAATCCTTCTTTTGGCGCTCAGCCTGCATAAAGTCGAAGATTACACCAAGACGCTTAAATCGAATAGTATAGCCTTCGGAGAGCTTACTCAAGAACACCTTGTACTCATGAGCCTTGTCCGGGTTGAGTTGCCCATATCTCAGTGAACGGTTAATATAAAACTCCAAGAGAGACTTCAACTCAAGCACTTTTAGCTCTCGATCAAGTCTATCATTGTCATCCACTGCTATCTCAAAGTGAGAACGCAGGGCGAAGATGGTATTCTCAATCTGATTTACAATTTTTTGGTGAAGTTCGTCTGCTTGGTAATAAGCATTTCTGCATTTAATCTCAACCACATTGAAAAGGATTTCCTTGCGGTTGGTATCGATCTTAACCACCAAGTTATCGGCTCGTTCCTGCTTATCGCTATCCAAATCGACAAAGAGTTCCTTATGAAGGTCAATAGGAATCATGAAGGATTCTGTTGTGATGCCCTTCTTCTCCAAGAAACGCTTCGTTAACGTGGTACCAATCACCTCAAAGCCTTTTCTCGACGTAGTATTCACCTGCATGATGAGTGAACTACTAACTGAACGAACATCCTCAAGAATCTGCTTGAAATTCTTCTTATCCTCAATATTGATGCCATACTGCTTGAACAGAGGAACCATCAATGCTGCGATTTCACTCGTCGGTTTCGTCGTCAAGTAAGATGAGATACCTGTAGCCTCGTCATTAGGCACATAATCCAACAGATATGGAACATCCGAATCGCCAAGACATGGAAGGTCATAGAACTCTGGTCCCATATTTTTGTCAAACGTAACTACCCAGTCACTGCTATCATGAATGAATGACAAGAGCATCATGTCATTCTCCTTCAATCGCAACGTCGTGGCTGGCACAGACTCTTCAATGGTTGAAGACAACATCTTACCAATCACTTCCTGCAAGCGAGCAAATAAGCTAACTTCAAGGTTGGCAGATTCTGAAACAGGATTAGGCAAGCTCTTATTAGAATAGTATCTATTCCATACAAAGGTTTTACCCACAGGTTTTGCTTCTACAATATCTCTGCAGATAGTGCCATTCAAGAAGAAAGAACGGCTTAGTTCACTTGGACGAGCAGGCTCCGTGTTTACCACAAATGGATTCACCAAGAAAGAAAGATGAGCCTGATAGTTATCATGCTTGTTGATAAAATCGCTCGTCTTATTCAAGGAGAAGCGAAGTTTAGGGAACAAGCGATTAGCAGAAGCTTGTGAGAAAACTTCCGCATCGTTTGCAACTGCAGATTCTGGGTCGAGCAAATCCTTGAATGCTTCACCGGATTGCAGCATATTTTCATCAGTAAACAGTCTGATTTCATAAGTCAATTCATGACCGATACCAATCTTCTCCAGTCTAACCAACGCCTCTGCGAACGTAGCCGCATCACCTGCATTAAACAGGTTGATAACCAACTTATCAGTATAAGGATGAGAAACGCTGTAATTGAAAAGATGGCGTACCACCAAATCTAAGTTCACATCGCTATCAATACGCTTTTCTCTTGCTACATTCAGCAACATCGAAACGTATGATTTCAACTGGCGACTGCCTGAAGAGAATGCCTCCTCCGACTGCGTAGGTTGTGCATAAGCACCCCAACCAAAAGTAAGTTCACCAATGTACTGATATGCTTCCTTTAGAGGGTCATCACTAAGCACTATCGGAGCCACGTTCATTGGAATTTGCCCTTGGAAAAGCTTATCCAGTTTACGATACCAAGCCTTTCTGTACTTAGGTACTTCAATAGTACGGTCTTCCCAATCTTGATAAAGTTCGTACAGATTCACCATCCAAGCTAAACGCAATGGATGTAAAGGGCTTACCAACTTAATTTGGTTTTTGCTGCCGTCAGGCATTTCTACGGATAATAGAACCGTATCAATGTTCTGCAGCTTAACCACATCGTCTGTATTTAAATCCTTATCTAATTCCTCTCTGAGCCAAGTATTGTACTCAGAAAGATAGGCTTTAATCAGGCCCAAATTAGTTGTGAAGTCCAAAGTGCTTGTTAAGCCACTTTCGTCTTCTGCCGATTCTCGAATGATAGCAAAGAGGTCTTCTCTTAAAGCAATTAATTCATTGGGAATATTGACATCTGAGGCAGGCACAAACAGCGGTTCACGAATAGCCGTATCGTTCGGATTCATCAAGTAAGCATCTGTTGGATTTCCGCCTAACAGTGCCTCGACATGACCAAACTCATTGGCATTCTTCAAGAAAGTAGATTCCAACTGAATTAACTTCTTCGACAGCTGTATTTGATAGGCATAAGCAGCGCCAAAATCAAAGTGATAAGTGTTGTTCAAGTTGCCATCCACCCACAAATTACGGTCAACACCATCTGTAGGAATATCCAAATTCTCATTCTTTGCTAAATGGGCTGAACGATAAAGAATAATAGCTTGTGTAAAGCTATTTACCTTAGCTCGCTTATCAATTTGACCTTCGAGCACATCACCATCGTTTACAATGGTGAATACTGCAGATTCGTTGCAATATGCCACGTGGTGTTCCAAACGATATTGTTCCATTTGGAGGTTCGGGTTCTTTTCCTTTGCCTCCTCCCAAGCAGCTTGTACCAGGTCTTCTTTGAATTCTTTCTTCTGTTCGAGTACAATGCCGTTCTCATCAAGCGCACGAACACGCAGCAAGTAATCACCTTCATCAAACATGCCATCTGCGATGTTCACAGACATCTTACGTGACGCACGTTTGTTCGTGCCAACTTTGGCTTTCTTTATAACACCAACCTCTGAAAAATCGCTGATGTCAACCAGTGCTATTTCAAAAGAAACAATCGCAGGATTGTCCTTTGGTGCAGGGTCAGTAGTAATGGTAAAAGATACCTTCGACTTCTTCTCAGTAATGATGTTTAATACAAAATTGCCTTCATCGTCTCTAACCAATTCTTTCTTTGAATCCTTACCCGTGTTCAAGTCAACCATCACCTTCACTGGACCAGAAGATCCAGTTTCAAGCCATGGAATATTGGCATAGTTGAACTCTGGATGATTGCGCAGAATAGATTCAAACAAAGAATTTGCGTCTTCTACAGAATCATCAGAGGTAAGGAAGCTCATAAGTGCACGTTGAATAGTTCCTCTCTCGATAGGAAGAGAAGAAATGCGATCAGCAGCGGTCAAAGAAAAATCAGAGATAATAACTGAAGTCTTTTCTTTGTTCAGCATGAAACGTCTGCGCACAGCATTCTCATCCTTGAGAAGTGCCATGTCAGGCCACATGCCAAACACAAATAAGCCATTACCCCATGCTTCATCTGAGAACTGGTTTAGCTCCAAATAAAGTATATACGAGATGACATCATTCTTGTAGGCATGAACCTCGTCTCTAAGCAGTTCAAATATCTGTGCCCAGCTATATTTCTTTTCCTCAGGAATCTCGTCAATCAGCTTGCGAATGAAGGAGTCCTGTAGGTCTGATGCTGACAAATTTTGGAACGTAGCGTCACCATAAGAGTCTTCTGCTGACGTTCTGCTATTGGTCGGTACCAAGATGAGCACAGCCCTTGTGGGGTCATTTCTCAATTCAATAAGCTTGGTTGCATGGATAAACTCCTCTCCCTTTTCTTCTTCAGAGAGAATGAACACCGACAAATCCTTATTGATGGGGCGCAACAAAGGAAGCAGAACACGAAGTTCTTTCAGCGCGAGGCCTGTAATCTTCATACAATGCCCCGGACGAACTTGCTTCAACTTTGGTGCATACGTTTCAACAACATGTTGTATGAAACGCTCGTAATATAGAGTTCTTATTTCTTCCATCGTTTACATTTTATAGCGTGGGCGAATCTTCTGCAGGATGCAAGCGTCACTCATATCGGTGTAGAAACCAATCTGACGAAGTTTATCCTTAAAAGCTTCTACATTAGTACGGAATGCTTCATTCATTTCCACATCCGCATTGGCAAAACGTTTCTCATTTACACCATTGATGATTAAGCCATACCGGTCACGAATTTCACTAATTAATTCGTCAATCGATAAAGAACGAGTTTCGTAACCGCCAGTAGGCTTTTCCTTTAACACAAGGAGTTGCACCAACGTTTCTAAGAGCTTCGAGCCGAGTGCGCCACGTCGTGGATGGCGGCGTGAGCGACTATCAGCCAAAAGCATAGATGAAGAGTTCTTCATTGCTACAGCATCAAGAAACTCGTGTAAGTAGCGATACTGATAGTTACCCAAGTTTGATTTTTCTAATACATGAACCAACATATCGAAGTAGTCATCTTCAGGAAACAGTTCAAGCATTTCTCTAAAGTCTTCTTTATCAAACTCTTTCTCATCAGAGTTAGGAAGATCCTTCCGGATTCCATTCAAAACGGATTCATAGAAACCATCTGACTTGTTATTATCTTCTTTCAGTATTCTCAGCGCTTCGTCAATAGAGCATGGTTTTCTGTCTTGAATGATGTCGGCCATGTAGGTAGAACGAATGTACTTGCCAATGCCATTTTGCATTCTTTCCACATCTTTACAAGCATATGCAGAAACAATGCTATCTAAGTCATCAGTCACATCTACGAGCATCGACCAATCGTCTTCCACTTGACGTGAACCAGCATCCACCATTTTTGGTAGCAGGTAAATCAGTTTCATTGCATATAAAGCCAAATGGAAACCGCAAAGTATTCTCAGATAGTCAATGAATACAGCTCTAGGAAGCTTGTCTTTATAGAGAAGCAACCGACGAATATCGTCATTAAACAAGGTTGCCTGTTCACGGAGGAACGGCTGCGGAATGGCTTCTGCCACCTTATTTAATGTCTTACGTTCACGCAATGGTTTGGTGATATACAGAATACCTGTAGTATCTACATCCAAATCCTCACTTGAAACGATTTCTCCTGTCTGCTTATCCCAGCCCTTACTAAGGTAGCGCACCAATCCATGCATTACTTCCGGATTGCTTCGCAGCATCAGATAAAGTTGGTCTGACGCACGATAGTCACGACAAAATTTGCTGTTCTGAACACGGAAACTTAGCAAATGCAGAGGCTTTAGTGTTGATACATGCTCTTTTACTACATTACCACGATTCACCAACTCCAACAACGAACTGCGAAGCCAATCTTCCACGCCATCAGGGTTGTCGCTTACGCCATGCATTACACCTTGGCTTTCCAAGGTCGCCAAGTTCTCTTTTAGAATGTCAATAGTATATTCTTTACGGAAAGCCATTGATACCGGAGCACCGTCAGCATACATCTTGATAAAAAGATTGGTCAGCACACGGTCCAGCTTTACCGACTTAACATCGACATAGAATATTTCCTTATTCAGGAAGGCTTGTACACCTGTTCCTTTCTTTAGTTTTAATATCATATTCATTGCACGTTAAGAGGTTCAATTACTATATGCTTTTGACCGTCCAATCGTATAGCAGTGAACTTGCGGTTATTCTTTGTCACAAGTATCTCTGAATACGTTTTTGCCTCCAGCAAATTCTTAAATATCTGAAGCTCGATGAAGCGTCCACGCAAGTCATTCACAGAAGGACTAAAGCCTGCGTGAATGTATTCCAGCATTTCATACAAGTCAAGACTTACCGTCAGTTGGATAAATTTATCCTTTTTATGGCGGAATATCAAGCTGTCGCTTTCATACTCGATGTACTTTGTCAAGTGTTCAGTCTTATTCACATAGAGCTCGAACTCATCCAAAGAGAAACGACGGTAGCTCTTTGAAATGGGGTCTGCCACATTTGAACTTGCCAAAAGAAGATAACCCTTAGTTAGCATTTCATTAGAACAGCCCTCACTGGCAGAAATTGCACTCGCAAGGTCTTGCATAGTCTTGGCCAATTCCTTAGGATCTTCAAGGCGCAACTGCTTTTCAAAAGCACTGGCATATCGATAAGGTAATCTTCTTCTGAAATCAATGGCTCCTTCAAAATACTGATGACGCACGAACGACTTATGTCGGCTTGTTACAACCATACGAACATCGTCGGACTTCATTTCGTATGCAGGAATAATTTGATTGCAATCATTGAAGTCCTTCAGCAAAGAGCGCGTACGGTCGCTAAAGATGATGTAGTCGTTCGGACGTTTCGTGCGATAGTACAAATCACGGTCGAATGCAGGCAAAGCCACACCCGCAACGTCTGTTTCACGAAGTAACTTTACCAAACGGTCGTTTGATTCCAGTGTCGGCAGTTCGAAGTATTCTACCTTGTTGGGGTCCGGGTATGTAACAGGCGCTGTCAGGTTGAAATAGTAATATTGCCAATAGTACTCAGGTACATTGTCGGCATTTACCAATTCAATCAGTGCCTTTACTTCCTCACACGAATAGTCGCGGGTCAACATCCACGCAATCATCGAGCGCAAGTCGCGCATGGTGATATGGAGTTCACGCTTATAAACGATGGTGCGCACCAACCATTCCAAACGGTTGATGACCTCATCACCAGCGCTGGTATCTTGGAAGGTGTCCACATTGTATTTGATAAAGCAACGGTCGGCCACAGGACAGTTTTGACACTTACCCCACAATTCAGGGCGTGTCAACTTCTTCATTTGTTGAGCCAACAGGCTTGGCATCTTTATCTCAGCATCACGTGCAGTTACAGAGCGAAGGTTCAGGTTTATCACCATCAAACCAGGTAATAATTCAGCATGACCTTCCTTGTAAAAATACTCCTCAATGTTGTCCTGCAGCACACGCAATTCGGGACGCATCGATAGGAAGTCGACCAAACGACCTTCGTTGATGGCAATCACACGTCCTTCATGAGCCTGCGTATAATCATTCAGACCATAGAATGGAGAAAGAAACTCAGCCAATACATCATCATTTGCCTTGTCGTCTTCATCCTGTGAACCATCATAATTCGACTCGAATCGAACGCCAGAGATATAGAATTGGGAACCATTGTTCGTGTCAAATTGCTGCTTATCCACGCCCTTATCTTCTATGCGATGAATAAAGGCAGTCTTACCATCACCTGCATTACCAGTAATGATAATCAATTTGTACTTCAAAGCTTCAATATCGGCAATTAACTCTCTGTCCAAGCGAGTTTCAGAGTAAGTTAACGTATCAAATTCATGTTGAGCTACGCCAGCACGTGTACCTCCATTGCCATGGCGACTTTGGCTATATAGTGAGTTGATGTAGTCCACAGGATTCCCAACATCTTCTCCATTGTGGGTGATAGAAATTACAGATGAATCCTTTTGCATACCATCCAAACCGATAGCGTTCAGTGCATCCAGCATCTCTTGTGCTGTCTTGAAACGCTTATTCTTATCGGTAATAATAGACTTCATCACAAAGTCAGCCATCTCATTGGATAGTTTATCATTATAGTTGCGAATATCAGTAGACAACTTGTGAATGTTTGGACGCAAGTTACCACCAGGCCATGGATAAGCATGGGCGAGCAGTTCGTAAAGCGTGATGCCGAGCGCGAAGGTATCGGCAGAGCAATCCCAGTCAATCTTATTGCCTGAAACTATAAGGTCTGGAGCCATATAAGGGAAGGTTCCTCCAAACGACTTATCATCCGTCGTAGCCGAAATATTGAAATCAATCAACTTGTACAGCTGGCGCTTGTGCCACATAATGTTGCTGGGCTTGATGTCGCGGTGGTACACAGGAGGCTTTTTGCTTTGCATATAGACCAAAGCACTAAGAATCTGTGTCGCCATCTTGAAAATTTCATCAGCTGGAAGGCGCAAATCACCCTTTGTGTATTCTTGAAGGTTTTCGCCATCAAGCAATTCCATCAAAGTAAAGAACAAACCACCGGGAACGGTTCTGTCATTATGCTTGAACTCTACAATATTGGGATGATGTAATTCTTTGAGTGCATTAAACTCATTGATGGCATTATCAATAGAGGCATCCTTCTCGAATATCTTGATGGCTAAGAACTGCTTCTGCATATCGTGCCACACTTTGAAAACACGTCCAAAACCACCTCGGCCCAATATTTCATGAAGCGTCATGCTTGGAGAAACCTTCATACCAGGCTTCATATCCTTCAAGTATAGTGTCTTCTCTACGTGCTGAGTCGAAGTAGTATGAGAATTAGCAATCGTTTTATGTACCTCTTCATCAATCGCAGCATTGAGGAAGTCAAGCACTTCTTCTGCTGTTTGCCAACGCTTGTCCGCATCAGCCACAATTGTCTTCTGCACAAATTCATCCATCCATGCAGGTAGCTCTTTCAGCACATGGCTGGGTAGATGGTCTTCAGGAAGTTCACCGCCCAAAGCCGTTACGAAAGTCAACACGCTATCAAAAGGCAATCGGCCTACCATCAGTTGATAGAATACCACGCCTAATGAGTAGATGTCATTTGCAGACGTTACATCGCCATCCAAAAGCTCAGGAGCGGTGTAAGGCGAGGACTGATCGCCAGCTGAATTTACAGAAAAACTCAAGTCGATGTGCTCTACAAACCATGACATTCTAAAGTTTGCCAAGGCTGCTCTTCCACCTTCATACACATAGATATTCTCAGGACAGATATTGCGATGATACACCTGCACCTTATGGGCTACCTTCAAAGCGTTAGCCACATCCATGATAATGCTAAGCTTATCGGTTTGTTTGAAAGTCTTTTGATTGAGTTTAGCACGCAGAGAACTCTCATCTTGATAGCGACTTATCTCATAGTAGTAAGTCTGCTCTTCGTTCATCTGGCACTTTGTATTGACGATATAAGGAGAGTCGCCAATTTTTTCTTGTGCCATATAAGCGTTTTGCACTGACAAGTTTAGTTGTTGCAGTTCTTTCGGGCTTTTGTCCGCGACATCCAAAGGATATTCGCGCACACGATAACGAACCGTAGCGATAAACTGTGGCACACAGAAGTACTCAGTAAACTCTTCGGTTTCTTGAAGCTTCTCTTCGATGGTGTAGTTGAAGATGGTGGTGCGTTCAGCGCGTCTTCTTTCCACCGATTCTCCAGTAAGAAAATCGGTAAGTTGCGCCATCAATGGTTGAATACCATTTTCTGAACGTGCTACCACTTCATGGTTACTGATAAATTCTACGAGAGCTTCACCGAGCGTGAAAGTCTGCTTGTAAGTGTCACAAGTTGGATCCAAACCAAACTTCGATTGCTGAGGATGGCTCAACGTAACCAAAGTGATGATCTGGCCAAAGTTCCAGTCGGGATGTTGGTTCTTGATTTTAGAAGCGAGGATACGGCTCTTTAGTCCGGCAGTCTTGTGTGGGTTTGCCACTTCCTGACCGTTACGGAACCAAGCATAGTCGTCGCCTTCGAGGTTTCCAGCCCAATCCTTATTTTCAATATGGTAGAGGGCATGAGGAGTCACCACAATACAGTCATATTCCCAATACTTCATGATACGGTTAGGTCCCGTAATGGCTATGTTACAGTTGGGAATGATAAAATAATTGTTGGGCAACTTCACAGACAGATAATCGAGTAAACGCTTTTCGCCGGCGTTTACAGGTCCATCATCATGAGGAGGTCTTTTGATTATTGCCATAATTATGCTGCTTTTTATTTGTTATTATCAAGTATATTCTTTAGTCTGTCAATGAAACGAGCAGTGTGGTTTCCTTAAACAGTCAAACTCACCTTTATGGTGCAGTGCGGACACTTTATTTGTTCTTTATGATACTTTGACATGGGCTACATGTTTTATATTAGGTGGAGGCAATAACTGCCGCTTTATCTCTGTAATTTATAGCCGAATTATAACCGAACTTTAATGCAATATACTTGATAATGAACTGCTTTGCAAACTTATCTATGAATTATAGCCGAATTATAACCGCAGTTTAGTCAATCCTATTTCGGTTATTCTCCATGTTCTTCCTTCTATTTGAAGTAAGTCTGATGACCCCATCTTAGAGAGCAAACGACCTAAATACCTTTTCTTTGAAGTAGCATTCATTGAAGCAGGAAGGTTCTTGTGTAAGGCTTCGTAAACATCTGCCAACTTAAACCCTTCATTACCAGCATCCCTTGCTAATTGCAGAATGGTTTGCTCAAGCAGTTTTTCTTCAAGTCCCTTTTCCTTGGTGTAATGTCCAATTTGATGCGTCAGCTTAGCTACTGTGAGCGAAATAATGTAGTTCGGCGATCTTCCTTCAATGAGCCCTTTCTCCTTCAGGTGCTTGACTGCATCTTTCGTAACAGGACGATGCTTCTGAATAGCATCCAACCAGACACATTCTTTCAGCGTCAAGTCTGTGTTTGTTTTCAGCAGCAAACTATACTTTTCATCAAGCATCTTACCATAGATGGTCACGCCAACGCTACGCTTATTATTATCGATGTCGTAGTCAGGCATTGGGAAAAAACGATTGCGTTGCTCAGCAAAAATCTTTTTGATGCCACGGCCAACGGTATCAATCATATTGAAGTTTACCATAGACATTCATTGCGATAGTGGCGTTGTGGACCTTTATGCTCCAGTACATTTTCGATTGTACCGGGAATAAAGCTGCCGCCATTGCCATAGTATAGTTTATCGTTACCTTCCACAAACGAAATACGCTGTTGAAGGGTATAATCTTGATGGGCAATACAGTTATGGAGAGCTTCGCGTATGGTGTAGTCATCATATTGCTTCATGGTATCGGGGAAGAGTGTACCACCAGGCAATTCTCGCATCGTCTTGTTGCGTATCTTGGCCAGAACTTTATCCACGATCAAAATAAAGGGAATAGTGAAATGCTCATAGTCAATCACAGTCTCATCTTTATCCTCCCACGTCCATGTAATCTGCGCCACAGCAGGATGTAATTTGAAGTGAGAGTGGTTTGCCTAATAGCAAGATTGCAGCTCGCGTGAGTTGACCATCACGCATTACACCACTATTTGAGAGAAACTCTTCCGCAGTCCAACCCTCAATTTCTTCTGCTGGAATTGATGATTTGTGCACCTTCTTGTACATAATACGAGCAGTTGCTATAGCCAATTCATCAAGGTCATCAATCGTAGCGTTAGGCACCAATTGTGCAGTCCAATCAGGAATAGATGGTTGCTGGCGTATCTCGTCTTGCTTGGCTTGGTTGAGAGGTTTCAAACTCTCACCATCACGTCCGTATGCAATGCCCTTCCACTTCATTACGATGTTTCGAGGAGTGGCAGGAACTTTAAACAAGAGCACACGTTTGCCTTCCACTTCCAACGGAATAATCTCTCGAAAGATTAATCCGTCAGTGGTATGTTGCGACATGTCTTGCTTTAATTTGTTGAGCGCCACTTCACCATCTTTGAATGAGGTACCAACAATCTCATGTTTCTTATCCCACACACCAAATACAATCCAGCCAAATTCGCGTTCACGCAAGTTAGCTTCATTGCTGAGGGCAGAGAAGTACTTACCCAACTCATCTACATCAAAGTTGGTTTCAGCCTTCTTAAATTCTACCACTTCATTTTCGGCATGTTCCCACAGGCGGGTGAATATTTCTATGTTTTCGTCCATACGCTAATTCTTTTTTGAGGTAGTCCAACTTTCGATTTCTTCTTCAACCATCGAGATGGCTTTGCGTTCATTTTCTTTTGCCAATTCATTACAAGATACATATTGCATGCACAATGCATCTATACGGTTCATAGTCTCATTATCCAGCATTGGAACTGGAACCAATTCAAGATGATGTGCTTCAACTTGAGGAATAACTGAGCCAAAAGCAAATAGATTAATCAGTTTTTTACCTATATCAGAAGACAAAAACGCATATAAATAGCCATTAGGAACTGCTCCATTAGGAACAAGCCTCATAACATGCTGTGATACGGCACATGTGGATAATTGATTATCTACGTATACAATATTACCAATTGTACCACCACAAGTTACTAAAATAGTTCCTTGTTCCGGCATCAATTCAGGCATTCTCTTGACCTGTGGCTTTGATAGCTGCTTATAACTAGATGGAATCGCATTGAGAATATCTGCACCTCCTAAGAAGGTTATTCCGCCTTCTGAGACATATTGTCTCTTAAAAATACCAGGTCTAAAAATTCTTGAGCACAAATCCTTGAGACGCATGAACTCAAACTGTTCGATAATCGAGTCATAAATGCTTCGATTATTACTAGAGTAATAAGTCGCTTCAAATCTTTGGTTATGTGCTGCATTTTTCGGATGGAAACAGATTTTAAATTAGCATCTTTGTTATTAAAAGCAGAATGCAGTAATGCATGGGCTTTATCTAATGCATCCGTCGCTTCTTCTCGTAGTCTAGCAGACTCTTGAATCAAGTTGTCTACTTCTTGTTGAAACGCTTCAGGAAGCACAGGAATAGGCAGAGATGCCACAAACGCAGGTTCAATATGTTGAATAACAGCGCCAAAAGTACCTTGTGTCAGCAACGAATAACCGGGGTTTGATGCAAGGTATGCGTAAATATACCCCTGTCTGAGGATGTTATTCGGTTAGTACCGAATAACATCCTCAGAAGCGAGCTTCTGAGCATGTTTCGCGTTAGCGAACGCACAATTGCCAATTGTTCCAGATCTAGTAATCAAAGTCCACCCTTTTTGGAGTGTCATTTCCTCAATATTAGGGGTATACTTCTTGGATGCTAATTTAACATTCTCTAAATCAGCTTGTAATATATCAGAACTACTCAAAAAGGGGATACCATGTTTTCTGTCCTTAACATATACACGTCTAGCTCTACCTCCAATAAAAATACGCTCTGCAGCCTTTCCTATAAGCATAAGTGGGTACGGTGAAGCTGCAATGTTGCGCTTCACTGTAACACCATCACTTAAGTGATAGCTTGAGTCAAATCTGAGTCCGCAAGGGTTCATCAACATTCTATGTATGTGACCAATTTTCATTGTTGATGCTCCTCCACAAATTTAGCATAAGCCGCAGCCACTTCGGGCAGATCGTCTGCCAAACGCTTGATGCGCTCGCGGCGGCTACGTACGATTTCACGTCCATTGTCAGTATAAGCTAACCATTTCTTCTCGTGGGCAAAGAGAATCTCTGCACCGTCCTCGTCCTTCTTGTAGATAGGTACACCACGGCGGTCTTTACCCACTCGCTCTACAATGGCCATAAACACATTGTAGTCTTCCTTGTCAAGCGGAACAAGGAGTTCTTCGGCTGTCTTCTTCTGAAGGAAGAGCAACGAAGCCTGTACACCTACCTGCGGCAAGAAGGTTTCAACGGGAAGATCTACGGATGCCAAAAGTTTGAAATGCTCTAAAATCCATTTGCGCACACTCTCGGTATTAGGATTGCCCAAAATACCATCAGGTAGCACGATACCCATCTTACCACCAGGCTTCAAGAAGTTATAGCAAGCCTCAATGAAAAGTATTTCAGGAGCATTACTGTTGAGCTTATATCGACGAGCAATCTCCACATCCACTTCCACCTTAGCGCCAAATGGCGGGTTGGTAAAAATCATGTCAAACTTGCCTTGTGCATTGTCCTCAGACGTACCAAACGGGAAGTCCTTATCGTTACTGTGTTTGATGCTCTCATTCACGGCTTCGGCAATAAGGGAGCGGTCGGGCTTATCACCTTGCGGGTAATCCAAAGAGTTGATGTTAAAGATATTGCTATGGCCGTCGCCTGCCATCACCATATTCATGCGAGCAGCCTTCTTCAAGTCGGGATCGAAATCGAAACCGAAAATCATCTTCTCGGCATAATTACGCACCAGTTCGTCTACTTCGGGGGTGTTTACACGTGCAGCCAAGCGCACCTCGTCCAATTCGGGATAAAGGTTGCGTGTAATCTTATGGCGAACATGGTCGAGCACCGTCACCAAGAAACCGCCCGAACCACAAGCAGGGTCGAGTACACGGGTATTCTGGTCAGGATCGAGCATCTCTACCATGCACTTGATAATGTTACGAGGGGTGAAGAACTGGCCTGCCTCTTGTTTCAAGGTGTTGCTTACAATAGTTTCGTAAGCTGTGCCCTTCACATCGACAGTGGCATCGAGGAAAGAATATTTTGCCAGCTCTGCTACCACAAAAGCAAGGCCACGGTCGGAAAGCATAATCTGCTCCGAACCGTCAAACACATCACGGAACACTTGGCTTTCTTTAAGTTCTTCAAAAAGACCTCGAATACGGTCGGCCACAGCCTTGCGACCTTCTTCTGTAAACTGCTCCTTAACACCCACCCAGAAACGACGACGGTAACTGATGCCTTCCTTGGCATCCATGTTACGACGCTTCTCATCATAGAGTTTGCAAAAAATAAGGTTCAGCAATTCCCAAAAGGCCGTCTTCTTCATGCCCTCATTGCCATAGATGTAGTCATGACAGCGCTTGAAAGTCTTGATGAGTGACTCATTGGCAGGTTTACGAGGCATGGCACGGTCGCCCTGAGCCTCAAGGTCGGCAAGTGTTTGTCCATTGGCAGGAAAGTCGGAAATATCTTGGGTCTCAGACTGACCAAAATCATCCTCTGTATAGTAACGATAGTGTAAGTCCTCACCATTGGTCCAACAACCAAACTCACAATCGGTGAAAGTAAGAATGTTATCGAGCATGGCATCCACCCCCTTCTTTGCATCGGTAGGTTTCACCTTTGCATCCTTAGCCACCACCACAAAACGAATCAAATTATCTACCACATGAGCCATACCGGCATCAAAGATAGCTAAATCGACCACTTGAGCCCGACACTTGTCTGAATCAGGCTCTTTGTAAGTCACCCTAAAGTCACGTTCCATGTCTTCAGGAGCAAATCCATATTCTTCAGCCATCATATCAATCATTGACTGAAGCGTGAGCTCTTTATCCGTCGCTTTCACGACCTTATTGGTGAGCGCACAAACCAGCTGATTGTCTTCCAATACCAGCTCGTCTTTTTCTTGTGCGTCATCTACCATAATTGTCTTTTCTGCCATAATCTACAAAATTACTGTCTTTGTTCCACATAACCATATCCAAGTTAGTCCATCCTCTGATTTGCAGAAGATTAGTCAGGATTGGTATTTATCTCACTTTTCGCAAGATGGAGTGCTCGCTGAGCCACACTGTCTGACTCATCCTTTGTGACATTTATGATTTTATCTGCCGTCCACAAGGAGCGTAGTTCATCCTTATCAATCTTGAGTATCTTCGCCATAGGCGCAATATACTCATCTCGGAAAGGTCGAATACCTCTCTCTATCCTGCTATACATTGGTGCATCCACACCAATTGCGTCTGCCATTTGACGCTGCTGTATATTCAGCTCTTCTCGGAGCTGCTTAATACGTGCGAGTAACATGTTTGAGTTTACTATATGACCAATTTATATCGTTAGTACCCTGCAAAGATAATACACAATTGTCAAAATCGGACAAGTATTCTACAAAATCTTCATTCTCAGATTCATTTTCAGAAAACTGAACCTATGTAATGAATACACAGATTCAGTTTCTGTTCATTTAGGCTACTCCATTGATTCCTGAATAATCCGTAGAGTATCTTTCTTATACTCTTTACGGTCATATTCCATACCTCTGCACATCCAACAACTACACAGTGTCCCGGTAGTCTTGTAAACTTGCGCCCATTTCTCTTTAGCCAACTCAAACCAATGAGGATGTTCATAATGACTTCCATCCTCACGGATGATACAATGCCCGTAAGCAGCATAAAGAATCATGCGAGCCTTAAATACACGTGCCATTTGTTGGCGTCTCCAAAATTTGTTTCTTTTGTCCATCGTCTCTTTCTATTAAAGTTAGGATGAACAATGATGTTACTTTTGAAAAACCTAATGTATCCATAATATTGTATATTTATCGTTTTGTAGCATTTGTGGAAAGCCTCTCAACTCGTTCCTTCAACAATTCGCCATACTTTTCCTTTAATTCAGCACTAAGAAAAGAACTTTGAATGACTGCCTCAAACTTAGGCAATAGCTTGATATACTTATTTATCAGTCGTTCTACAATCACATTCTCTATATCCAAAGTGACTGCTGATTTGATAAAATCTTCCCTTTGAAGCTTTTTCTTACGCCCGTTCAAGGTCAATGCCAGTTCTTCATCATCCTTTGGATTGATAATAGCTGCATTCAGCAAATCGTAAGCAGGAGTCAAACGTATCTTATCCGCTGCTTCATACAAAGAGAAATTTTTCAAGTGCATATCGTTATTTCCTGTCAGCCAAGAAAAAAGTACCAGCTCAAAGAAATTGGTAACATCCATTTTAGGCAAAGACGAATACTTCAAAACAGCCTTGCCGATACGCTCATAGCTGCTCTTGTATTTATGCTCCGTTTGCCTTTCCGTCAATTGGCACATATCTTCCATCGCAATCTTCTCTCCGGCAGGAGTCCTGTCAATTCGGCGAGTAAGATAGCACAGCGAATCATCTGCCATTCTCATCAACGTGTGAGGAACCACCTCTATACGTGCAACCTCCGCAAGGTGCATGGTCAAATCCTCTACCTCCGGCATCATTTCATATTGCGAGGTCTGTGGTTTACAGATATAACCTCCCCACAGTCCAACAATGGTCAATCGTTTGCTGCCCTCATGTTCATTCAGATGCAAGGACAATTTAGGCTGGACACCAGTCAAAGAGGTTTGGTCTTGAATAATCTGCAGTGCAAGCTGATCTAATTGCTCTGTCGTATAATCAAGGACAGGCAATGTTGTTGTCCCAAAGAACTTCTTTATACAAGCCGTGTGCATATCCTTTTCCCCCTTTAGGAGAGGACGATAACAATACAGACAATTACACATGGCTCACCTCCTTTTCATCCACAGGAACAACACTTACCGCTCCGATACAATCTTTACAACAGGTCATGAGCAACGACATTCGGTCAAGAATACTGATGTCTGTATTCCGCAATGCAACATCCAACAGCCATCCTTCAGGAATCAAACCATCGAAAAACGGGAATAGTACAGAACTTGTATAAATCGCTTCCTGTAAAGGCAATGTCAGACTGACAGCCTTTGCCGTTTCCAAAGAGAGATATTCCGGCAAATAACGAAACTCATATCCTGCATCGTTTTCCGTAAGAATCCCTGCCAATTGGTCTTTGTAAAATATATGAGCTTGCCTCATTGATTATCAGTTTTAGAAGTTGCAACCATTTCATAATTGAAGAAGTCAAGAAGCTGATTCACCTTATCAAGACGCAGCGTTTCCTTCCCTTGTTCGAGGTCTCGCACAAAGCGCAATCCGACCCCCGACTTCAACGAAAGTTCTTCTTGCGTCAGGTTATACTGCTTTCGCAACATCTTGACCGTAATAGAAAGATTGTTCATAAACATTCAACTTTATACCTTTTCGGGTGCAAAGTTAATATAAATATCTCACATTATACCACAAGAGGTATAATTTATTTCATTATCAGCATTATTATATCAGATAAGGTATAATATAGCAAGATTCAAAACCACAAATTAAAGTATACAAGCACTGCTCTACACTTTTTCAAGTGAATAATTCAGTTTTGCTACACTTTTTCCAATGAATCAAATATTTCATTGTACCTGACTAATAAAAATTCCACCGCAAACCACAGAAATCCCAAGAAAACCACTACCTTTGTATTCAGCAAGCGTTCTGTAACATCCATGCGGAAATACCCTATCAATCAACACGTTGAATCTGATAGCGGACATTCCTCAAAATGGCTGAAAGAAGGCGGTACAACACGTATATGCAAAGCTGTGAAATACAGCACATTGCATTTGTCCCCACATTCTGTGTACTTGTAAAAACAGAGGTTGTACCGATTAAAATGAATAGTCGCTGATAATCAGCGATGTAAATATGCTGCATCGAAAAGTTGTTGCTGCCGAAAAAGACACGGGAAGGTAGAAAAAGTGTAGAATTATAAGGGTTATTTCTATGGAAAAGTGTATATTTGTGCTGTCAAATCTTTTAGAAAAGTGTAGGAACAATGCTGTACAGAAAGATCCGATCATATATAGATGACCATCTCAGGTCTAATGAGGACAAGATTCTCCTTATTGAAGGAGCGCGGCAGATAGGTAAATCTTACATCATAAGAGATGTAGGGACAGAACTCTATGACAACTATGTGGAGATAAATTTCGTGGAAGACGATGCGGGCGACAAGATATTCAAGAATGTCCGCACCACGGAAGAGTTTTACCTGAACTTAAGTATGGTCGCAGGGTCTAAGCTGGACAGATATGAAAATACATTGGTATTCATCGATGAGATTCAGCATTATCCGCAATTTTTGACGATGCTCAAGTTCTTGAGGCAAGAACACCGGTATCGGTTTATCTGCAGCGGAAGCCTGTTGGGAATTGCATTGAAAAAGACCGTTTCGGTTCCTGTCGGAAGCATTATTCCCAGGAAAATGTATCAGCTGGACTTTGAAGAATTCCTAATTGCAAATGATTTCGGTGAGGATGCGATTGCCTATCTAAAAAAATCCTTTGAACTGAAACAGCCTTTGGCTCCGGAGGTTCACGATAAAGTGCTGAGTCTTTTCAAAAGATACCTTCTCGTGGGAGGTATGCCGGATGCGGTCAATGAATATTTGAACAGTCATAATATCGTCAAAGTGAGGGAGGTTCAGGAGGCCATCAGGGAATTGTATGGTGTCGATGCTTCCCGTTACGAAGAGGATGCTGCCAAGAAACTGTATATCCGCCGTATCTATGATATGATTCCTTCTCAGATGGAGAACAAGAAGAAGCGGATTGTGGCAAAAGATATATTGGACAGGAAAGGAGACAGATTCAGCAATTACATGGAGGAGTTTGAGTACCTGATCAATTCAGGTATTACGATAGTTTCCCATGCCATCAGCAATCCGAAATATCCCCTGGCAGAATCCCAGCAGAAAAATTTGTTGAAGCTGTACATGAACGATGTAGGCATGCTTACTTCCCAGTTGTATCATTACAATATCCAGCCAATACTGAACGATATTGCCAGCATTAACCTTGGCTCTGTCTATGAAAGTGCTGTAGCCCAGGAACTGAAAGCACATTACGAAAAACTGTTCTACTATGACAATAAGCAGAAAGGGGAGGTTGACTTCCTTGTTGATGACAGTGGCACCATGAGTGTCCTGCCTATCGAGGTTAAATCCGGAAAGGATTATACGGTTCATAGTGCATTGGACAACCTGATGTCAATTCAGGACTACCATATTGTTTCATCTATTGTTCTCTCAAACGAAAGGGAAATAAAGACAAAAGGAAATATCCTTTATCTCCCAATATACTATGTGATGTTCCTGGAGAATAAAGTGCCGGAAGAAGAGAATCTGTACTTTTAGGTATTCACTAAAAAATATGGCTGCATAAATAGTAATATTTTACATGGAAAAATATATTTAATATACTTTGATATTAAAATAATCGCTACCTTTGTGTCATGAACAATCCATTGCGACAATTAGGAAATATCCCTGTTACAGCTTCCGTTTTGGAGTCTCTGTTTCCTCATATCAGGGGCGGAAGCCAGAAACTCAGGCTGCTTGAGCGTGACAGACAGATAATACGGCTCAAGAAGGGACTTTATGTGTGCAATCCTGAAATAACTGGGAAAACCCTTTCGACAGAATTGATGGCCAATCATCTTTATGCCCCTTCGTATGTTTCCATGTCATCGGCTCTACGCTATTATGGGCTGATACCGGAAGAGGTTTATACCGAGCAGTCCATGACTTTGAAGTATGCCAAGAACTTTGACACGTCATTTGGACGGTTTGAATATACGCATATCTCGAAGACGGCATTCTCTGTTGGGTTGACAAGCATCAAGAAAGATGGCTACGCATTTGTGATGGCTACACCGGAAAAGGCTCTGTGTGATCTGATTGCCAATTCTTCAAAAGTAAATTTGCGTTATCTGAAAGATGCCGAAATTTATCTGGAAGAGGATATCCGGATGGAACGGGAGGATTTTATGCAAATGGATGCCCGGTTGTTTGAGGAATATATCAAGGTCGGTAAAAAGGCCGATTCAATCCGTACTTTACTTAAATTGCTGAAGAAATGAAGAATGAGATTTATGACAATATGCTCTCTGCATATGGTGCAACAACGGAACAAGAAAGGCGTAATGCCATATTTGAAGTAAACCAGCAGGTGATACTTGCCGGACTTTACAATGGCAGTTTCTTTGATGTGGCCGCTTTTTATGGCGGTACTTGCCTTAGAATTTTTCATGGTCTCCAACGCTTCAGCGAGGATATGGATTTTTCCCTCCTGGCTCCCGATGACAAGTTCGATTTTACGAAATACTTCCAGCCGATAATAGATGAATTTGCCATTGTCGGTCGTGAAGTGGAGATTAAAAAGAAAGACAAAAAGAGTTTTGGTAAGGTGGAATCCGCTTTCCTGAAAGACAATACGGATGTATATGATGTGTCTTTCCAGACTGATAAATCCATAAAAATCAAAATTGAGGTTGATACCCAGCCACCGTTGAATTTCAGGACTGAGCAAAAGCTGCTTCTACAGCCTCACTCTTTCATGACACGCTGTTTCATTTTGCCGGATTTGTTTGCCAGGAAGATACACGCATTGGTGTACAGAGGTTGGAAGAACAGGGTGAAAGGTCGTGACTGGTATGATTTTGAATGGTATGTCCGCCACAATGTACCTCTTGATTTTGCCCATCTCGCAGAGCGTGTCCGCCAGTTCAATAATGAAGAGATCGGGCGGGAGGCATTCATGGCCCAATTGAAAGACAGATTGGCGTCAGCAAACATCAATCAGGTAAAAAGCGATGTTCTTCCCTTTGTTAGGAATCCCAAGGAACTCGACATCTGGTCAAACGATTATTTTGTCCAGTTGGCGGATATGATGAAGTTTGAATAGTTACTATTAATATTACTGATTATGGCAAAACAGATTTTGATAGGCATTACGGAGCAGGAATTGAGTGAGATTGCGCACTATCTTATGATATATTTCCCATATAACGAGGAAATGTGCAGCTATACGGATGCATGGATGGGGGAACTATATGAGAACAAATATCCGTTGGTTGCTAAAGGTATGTGACCGGGAATAATCAATTTGAAAACACATCAGCTGCTGAATTGGAAGCTTGAATATGGGACTCTGTATTTGCAGGCCAAGATATGCGATAGCGGAACATATTTCCTGCTTGATAAAGATAAAAAGGTGATATGTAAGATTGCCGGTTATGTGCCAAACGGCCTGATTCCGGAGTCGGATGACTGCGGTGACTATATCCGTTTAAAGATCAATAGTGACGGTACGATAGAAAATTGGCCTGAGAATCCGGACTATTCTGATTTCATTGAAGATTCTGAGTCTGTAGAAAGAATCAACATGGATATCGAAGAAGCGTCAATACTGGATACCAAAGTTGAGTTCACTTACAGCCAACTTATGGCAAAGTTGCTTCGGTTGCCTAAATTTTTGCAGTTGGAAATAGGAAAGGCGTTAGTGGCGAATGCCTCGGAAGGATTTGAGGAAGACGAATGAGTAATTGGAAAAATAGACATGAATGAGATTTTTTTAAGATACACAATCGCGATTGAAACAATATAAAGTATAACATCATGATACAAAGTGTTAATAAATATCATATCTACGAGATTTTTTCATCTGATGGTAATTTCTACTATACCATCCCAAAGTATCAACGTGAATATACATGGAGTTATCGTGAATGGGAATCTCTTTACGATGACATCAGTGAAAACAACGATGAGTATTTCATAGGGTCTATCATATGCATTCCTTTGGGAGATGCCATTAATCCTTATTTGGAGGTGATAGATGGTCAGCAGCGACTGACTACCGTAAGCCTATTTCTAACTGCCATCTACACTCGCTTGAAGGAACATGCAGACTATTTGAGCGAGGATGACGGTGACGTGCTACCGTCATTAAGGAAGTCGCTGAAAAGCAAAAACTCTCCGAACGAAATGAAGCTGGTGCCACAGGTACAAAATTTCAATAAGGATGACTATGATTACCTGTTGAACGAGGTGGGCTTGCGAAAAGCTACTGCACCAAAGCATGCTTATTACTCCATGAGAAAAATTGCTCGTTGCTACACCTATTTCTTAAAGCGTCTCGATAAAGAGATAGAGGGTATGGATGGTGATGGTGCAGTAAATTTCTTGTTGGGCAAATATAATAAAGTGAAGCAGGCCATGTTGGTTAAAATAGAGGTTTCTACTCATTCTGACGCTTACGTTTTGTTCGAATCTCTGAACAACCGAGGAACACCATTGACTGCGATCGATCTGATGAAGAATCTTATTATGGCACGGGCAGAGAGTAACAATCTGACTATTGATGATTGCTTCAACCGTTGGCAGATGTTACTCGGTAATCTATCTGATGACTATGGGATACAGGAACGTTTTTTCCGTCATTATTATAATGCATTCAAGCATCGTTTGAATGAGCCATTCCAAAGTGACAACGACCGCAAAAAAGACCCATTGGGTGTCGTGGCCACTCGCTCTAATTTGCTAAATATATTCGAGAACCTCATCAATAAAGATTTGCCATCGTTTCTTGATGATATTTTGCATTGTGGGCAAATTTATTCTTGGCTCATTCTACAAGATTCCACAGAAACGATCTACCGTAAAGCGCTGGAAGACCTCGACCATATCCAAGGCGCACCTTCTTACCTTCTTCTCATGTATTTGATGAGGAATAAGAAAGAACTTGCTATTACAGAGAATCATATCAACCAGCTCATCAGATTACTTACAAAGTATTTCGTTCGCCGAAATATTACAGACTATCCGAATACACGTGATTTGACGCGAATTTTCATGGATATTATCAGTAAAATAGAAGAGTCTAACTCAGTTGGGAACGATGTAATGACGCTGGTTGTAGACATGCTGAGTACACCTGCCAATTGTGCTTCAGATGAACAATTTCGCCGCAGTTTGGAGGGTGATGTCTATAAAGATAATGTAGGTGCAACGCGCTACATACTCTGTAAACTTGCAGAGTCTGCCATGACACAGGAAACATGGACTGATTTATGGAGACGCACTGATAAAAAAGTGTTCGTGTGGACTATCGAACACATCTTCCCCGAAGGAGAAAATATCCCGCAATGTTGGGTGGATATGATCGCTAATGGTGATAAGAATTTAGCTCAAAAGTATCTTGAGGAATACACCCATAAAATTGGAAACCTTACTATTACGGGCTATAATAGTACACTTGGCAACAAGTCGTTTGAAGAAAAGCGCGATCGGAAGAGCAAGGATGGTAAACGTTTTATAGGTTATAAGAACGGGCTTGAAATAAATCGTGAGATAGCAACTAAAGATATATGGACAATCGAAGACATCAAAGCTCGTACTATTGACTTGGTGAATAAGTTGATAGAAATCTATGAATTTCCAGGGAAATAGCCGACTTATAGTTGTAAGATATCATTGAATGTACGGTAGTGTAAAATAAAGTTTGGTGCAGTTTTCAATTATTAGTATCTGCACCTATACTAATATAATATCAAACTGAATAACATTTATACTGTCAGAATCCATTATTTTCGTACAGACATATCATTAAATAAATAAAAAGTGATACCTTTGCATATTATATGATAGATTATGGCAAAGAATACAATGGGCACCAAGTTGCCAAGAAAATTAGAACAGAAGATGCAGGTGGTGGGAGAGCAGATAAAGCTGGCTCGCTTACGCAGGAATCTGAGCGTGGCTCAGGTGGCAGAACGAGCAACCTGTTCTCCGCTGACCGTGTCACGCATAGAGAAAGGTGCTCCGACGGTGTCAATAGGAATTTATCTTCGGGTACTTTACGCTCTGCAATTGGATGACGACATATTGTGGCTGGCCAAAGAAGACAAGTTGGGGAAAGCTTTGCAGGATTTGAGTTTGAAAACAAGGGAACGTGCTTCTAAAAAGGAATAAACGATGAAGAAGCTTTATGTATATGCTGACTTTGATTGGCTCAAGGAAATAGAACTCATTGGAGAGCTGGGTTATGAATCGCTTCGGGGTTCGGACAGTTATAGTTTTTCATTCAATGATGGGTGGTTGAAGAAGCATGGTGATTTGTTCTTAAGTGATGATTTGAACAACTATCCGGGGGTGCAATACACACAGCCGGGGAAAGATATTTTCGGGTGTTTTTCCGATGCGTTGCCAGACCGTTGGGGACGTACCCTATTTTTACGTCGGGAGCAGATAACTGCATTGGAAGAGAACAGGCCAGTACGCCGATTGTCATCATTCGATTTCTTGACTGGTATAGATGATTTTTCTCGGATGGGCGGTTTTCGTTTCAAGGAAACTGAAGAAGGGGATTTTATCAATGTGAACGAGAACCTGAAGATTCCTCCTCTGGCAGATGTGCGCGATTTGATAGCGGCCAGTATGGAGATTGAGAAAAGTGAGGAAGAAAATCTGCTTCCTGCCAAAAAGTGGGTTGCCCAACTTGTGCAACCGGGTTCTTCCTTGGGCGGGGCGAGGCCGAAAGCCAGTGTCATCGGGGATGGCAGGATGCTTTATGTAGCCAAATTCCCATCGCATAAGGATGACTATGATGTCGGATTATGGGAGCATTTCGCCCACCTGCTTGCGCAGAAGGCGGGAATCAATGCCGCACAGACTGAAGTCCTGTCTGTTGGTGAGAAATACCATACTTTGCTTTCCCGGCGTTTTGACCGTACTACGGAAGGCCGTCGGATTCATTTCGCTTCCGCAATGACTTTATTGGGACTTTCGGATGGAGATAATGCTGTTACAGGGCATGGTTATCTGGACATTGTAGATTTTATTCTTCAGAATTGCACCAACGTGGAAGCTAACCTGCAGGAGCTTTACCGTCGGGTGGCTTTTAATATCTGCATAGGTAACAGTGATGACCATTTCCGCAATCATGGCTTTATTTTAACAGCTAAGGGTTGGACATTGTCCCCGGCATACGACATGAATCCTACTTTAAATGAATACCAAAGTCTGCTCATTACTTCGGCATCAAATAAGGCTGATTTACGCATTTTGCTAGATGCTTGTGAGAATTATATGCTAGGACAAAAAACGGGGGAAGGTATCATTCGGGAGATAGTCAATGCTGTAAAGGATTGGCGAAGTTTGGCCATACGCCTGGGCATTCCCAAAAGGGAGATAGACTTATTTGCCAATGTCCTGGATAGTAGGATGTTATTTTTTTAAGTTTTTGAGTGTCATGAAATTACATTAAAAAGTTGCTTATGGATATCTTGGATTTATATAGTAGGCTTAAGAATAGCTATAAAGAATACATTAGTAGTTTTGTTCGTATAAAGGACAAAAGAATTGAGGATGTTGTGACAAAGGCCATTCATAGGGAAAAAATGTGGCCTAAGGCACTTATTCAATTTAATCCCAATTATGCCAAAGGGATTGGCATCGCAAAAATGATTGAGAATGGTCTTCCTATCCATAAAGATTTGGAAAAGTTCTTCAATACTCCTTTTTACAAGCATCAACAAGAGGCGATTGAATTAGGTTGTCGTGGAAAGGAGTTTATTGTAACCTCAGGAACAGGTTCTGGAAAATCCCGTACATTTATGGCAACAGTCTTCAACCATATATTGCAGCATCAGGATGACTGTGTGAATAAAACGATTGCAATCATAGTTTATCCAATGAATGCCTTAATAAATTCTCAATCAGAAGAATTGGAACGTTATCGAAAGCAATATGAAGACGTGACGGGTAAGAAGTGTCCTTTTACTTTTGGGAAATATACAGGTCAAGAGGATGACGATCAGCGTGCAAAAATGCAACAGACACCTCCCAACATCATACTTACAAATTACATGATGCTAGAACTTTTAATGACACGCGCAGACAAAGGCGAGGAACAGTTGCGAAGATGTTTCCTTAAGAACTTGCATTTTTTGGTTTTTGACGAATTGCATACTTACCGCGGGATGCAAGGCAGTGATGTATCTTTTTTGATACGTCGGATTAAATCTCTCGCAAATGGCAGGGTATTGTGTTTTGGAACTTCCGCTACAATGGTGGCAGACGAGAATATTACCTATGAGCAACGCCGTGAAAAGGTAGTAGAGGTTGCATCCTGTATTTTCGGAAGTCATTTTGAAAAGGAGCAGGTCATAGATGAAACATTAAGTACCGGACTGAATGATGAAGAGCCTTCAGAAGAAGAACTTCGTCAAGTTATAGGTCTGCCCGTTCCTAATTCAGCAGAATTGGATACGGTAAAAAAATATCCGACAGCGATTTGGCTTGAGCGGAACATTGCTTTGAAATGGGATAAAAAAGCTAAAAAATATTTCCGTGGGAATCCTATGTCTATTGAAAGTATAGCCCAGAAGTTGGCAGGCTATACCGATGAGGATTATGAAACTTGCAGGACGCATCTGTTGTCTGTTCTGGAATGGTGTAATCGTGTAAATTTGACCAATTCAGAAAACGTACTTCCATACAAAATACACCAGTTTATCCCGCAAACAGGAAATATATATGCCACACTTGGGGAAGCCAATACGCGCTTGATAACCGTTGAAGAAAAGCTCTATTGTGAAGAGTTGTCGCATGGCAGCATAAAAGTAATGTATTATCCTGTGGTATTCAGTCGGTTGAGCGGACATGATTTTTACGTGGTGAGGTTGGATAATAGATCCGGCCATATTTTACCACGTAATTTTGACGGTCGCATGACGGCAAGTGATGACACCGATGATAATGACGGCTATATTGTGATTCCACATACAGGCGAAAAAATCAATGATTACCTTTTGGACTTGGATTCGGACGACATTCCTAATGACTGGTTTAATGTAACACGTACAGGGACAAGACGCTTGAAGCGTGCATATGAAACAAGGATTCCCCGTATTGTTTACATCACACAGTCTGGGGGTTTCTCGTTTGTCAAGCCAATGGACGACAAATCTTCCTTTGTTGAAGCAATATACATGACGTCACCATTGATGTATGACCCAACGGCCCGAGTGGTGTATAAAGGAAGGCAATCTGAGTTTGCCAAGCTATCTAAAATAGGTGGGGAAGGTAGAAGTACGGCTACAACTATTCTGTCTTATGAAGACATTATTCTGATGAAAGATGCCAATGTAGAGGAGAAAGACAGAAAAGTCATGACTTTTGTAGATGCGCGACAGGACGCAGCGTTGCAAGCAGGCCATTTCAATGACTTTATTCGCATTGGGAAAATTCGTTCCGCAATTTGGAATGCCGTAAAAGAGGCAGAAAAGCCTATAGACAGTTCGAATATAGCAAGGCTTGTATTTGAGTCTTTACACTTGTCAGCAAACGAATATTCCGCACGTCCGGAATTACGTGGCAGGCGTATGGATGAAGTAAAAGAAATATTGATTCGCTACCTTTCAACCATCATTTATGATGATTTGGCAGGCAACTGGTCTGTAATAACGCCGAATTTGGAAGACTGTGCTTTGCTTAAAGTAGATTATAAGTACCTTCATGATGAAATCACAGGTGAAAATGATTCGGAACGATTATATGACATTCCTGAACTTGAAGGGCTTTCCGATGAACAGAAAGAAGTGTTTATTGTCCAAATCTTAGACTATTTCAGGCATAAGCTATGTATGTATAGTTCAGAACGGACTCAACAAGTTGTAAAGGATACAAGTAAGGCTGTCCGTGACAATCTGAAAAAGCCATGGACGCTTGATGAAAGTGATAGTATTGCACCATCAAGTGAATTGTATATTGTCAATCCACGGCGTCGCAGGGCATATAATCTTGAAAGTGGTGGTTACAGGAGTAAACTTGCCGTTTTTGTTCGTGACTATCTTTTTGCAAATGCCGGAATCAACTTGGCCAATGAAAATGATTACGTCCAATATATGCAAGGCCTATTTGCCCAGTTGTCCAATTATATCATTGAGAAAGATGGCACTTACCAATTGGATTACAATTCCATACTTTGGACTGCCGGCGATAAAAAAACAGTTCGTCAGGATATGGTTCGTGTCCGCATCCTTGGTGGTTCAGCACAACCAAAGTGTGAGCCAAACGCTTTCTTCCAGGATTTTTATCAAACTATACCTCTTGGAGGGGTTAACCTTGAGGCAAAAGACCATACGGGACAAGTGCCAAAAGATGAACGTGAAAAGCGTGAGCAGGAATTTCGTGAAGGGAAATTCCCCATTCTTTATTGTTCTCCGACAATGGAACTTGGCATAGACATCAAGGATCTTTCCGTTGTCGGCATGAGGAACGTACCGCCGACTCCTGCCAACTACACTCAGCGGGCTGGACGAGCCGGACGTAGCGGACAAGCTGCTTTGGTTTATACATATTGCCGCCCTCGTAATTCGCACGAGAATTATTATCTTCACAATCCGCAGAAAATGGTGAATGGTGAAGTCAAAGCCCCGCGCATGGAGCTTGTCAATGAAGAATTGTTCCGCACCCATCTTCATTCTACAATTTTGTCTCTTTGCCCAATCCGACAACTTTCGGACGGAATATCCGCTTTGGTTGATTATTCAAATCTCAATGACATACCTTTGAGGGAAGATGTAAAAATACACCTTGAATTGTCCGCAGAACTCAAACAGGTAATAAAAGAGGTCTTTAATAAAGCGATATCTGATACTTTTCTCAAGGGAAAGTTGGAAGACGAAAGGCCACATTGGTTTAATGATAACTGGATAGATCATGTGTTAGATGACTATGAACATGATTTTAACCATGCACTTGATAGGTGGCGTGCTTTATATAAAGAGGCACAAAAACAAATCGAAGAAGCGCAGCATATTATCAAGAACAAAATTTACGCGGACAACTCGAAAGAAAAAAAGGATGCCTTGATGAAAGAGCGGCGAGCTGCCAATCAGCGTGATATGCTGCTTGGACAGAATCAAGGGAAGAACAAAGAAGAAAATGAGTTCTATCCTTACCGCTACCTTGCAAGTGAAGGATTCTTGCCAGGCTATAATTTTACACGCCTGCCGCAAAGGGTTATGTTGCAGTATAAATCCGATGCGGTTGAATATCTAAGCCGTCCAAAGGCATTGGCTCTTAGTGAATTTGGTCCACAAAACATAATTTACAACAACGGTAGCAAGTTCCGTGTTGCCCGAATGATACTCACAGGCGAATTGAACCCTGACAGGTTTTTCTATAACCCTAAGACAGGGGTCATATATAAGAATCAAGACTTCGGTACGCATCATACTGATATTATCACTGGCGAACCGCTTGACGGTATCGCCCGGCTTATTCCAGGAACTTGCATTGAGGCGCAGGATATGATAGCCATTGAATCGGAGAAAATAACTTGCCAGGAGGAGGAACGCAACCGTAAGTTTTATAAGACTTCTACTTATTTCTCAAGTGACGATCTCCGTTCTATAAGTGAATGCGAATTGCAAGACAACGGGCAACACCTTGCCAACATCCGCTATATCCCGTCTTGTCGCATAACCTATTTCCTTGAATCGCGTAATGACAACAATGGTAATGGTTTTGCGCTTGATACCAAAACCGGTGACTGGATTAGCAATGAACGTCTGACACGCATTCGAGACGAACAACATTTGCATGAGGAAGAGATTGAACGCACTAAATTTGTAAAGCTGTTCACTGAAACAACAGCCAATGCTATTTATATACAGCCAATGGAAGCATTGATGCTGCATGAAACAGAGGCGGTCAGAACATTTTTGTATGCTTTCAAACAGGCTATCGAAGATGTGTTTCAGATTGAGAGCAGCGAAATCGGTGCTGATGTTATGGGCGAAGGGAAAGTACCCAATGTATTCATTTATGAAAACGCGGAAGGTTCTTTAGGCGTACTTGACCGTTTGGTGAAAGAGCCTGCGTCTTATCATGCTGTGGTTAAACGTGCATACGAAATATGCTTTGGACAAAAATCTGAATATACGCAAGAAGAACTTGATAAGTTGGTGCCGGCCGACTACAGTAATCTGCTTAACTATTACAACCAGCCATATCACCAGCAAATAGATATACGCAAGATTTACCATACGCTCAAATTGATGGAGGATGCGGCAATTGAGGTTCATCATCCGGGGCAGGTTTGGAACTACAATGAGCAATATAAGGCACTTGAAGCAGCCCGTGACCATAACAGTTCTACGGAGTATGAATTTCTAAAGTATTTATATGAACACGGATTACGTCTCCCGGACAAGGCGCAGCCGACTTTCCCCGATGAGTATTATGTACAACCGGATTTCATGTATGGCGACCGTATAGTCATTTTCTGCGATGGAACGCCACATGACAAACCTGAAATTCAAGAGGATGACAAGAACAAGCGTGCGGTTCTCGAAGAGGCTGGGTACGTTGTTTTGTCGTGGCATTATGCAACACCTTTAGAGGATTTCATTGCCCGTTATCCGGAGATATTCACCCCCGTAAAATAAGTTGATTATGGAATATAAAACAGGAACACTCGTTGAATTCAGAGACCGTCCGTGGGTTGTACAGCAATCAGGGGACAACGACCTTATGACTATAAAACCGCTTGGCGGTACAGACGCAGAAACGGTAACTCTTTATCTGCCTCTTTATGAAGGCAAACTTGACATCCGTTCATACCATTTCCGTAGTCCGTCTGCCGATGATGTGGGGCGAAACAGCTATCAGGCTTCTGCCCGCATTCTTTACAATGCCTGCCGCTTGTCCTTTCGGGATATAGCTGGTCCGTTCCGCTGTCTCGGAAGATTGTCTTTTGAGCCTCGGCCTTATCAGATGGTGCCGCTTATTCTTGCACTAAAGCAAGAAAGAATCAGGTTGCTTATATCCGATGACGTCGGCATAGGAAAAACGTTGGAATCATTGTTGATAGCCAAGGAATTGATTGATCGTCGCGAAATCAATCGTTTTGCCGTTGTTTGCCTGCCGCATTTGTGCGAACAATGGCAGAACGAAATCAAAGACAAGTTTGGGCTGGATGCTGAAATAATTCGTTCTTCTACTGTAAGCCGTTTGGAAAAACGGTTACGCCCTGACCAAAATATCTTTCGCGACATACCGTTCCAAGTCATATCCATTGACTTCATCAAGCAGGACAACCGTCGTAATGTATTCCTCGACCATTGCCCCGACTTTGTCATTGTCGATGAAGCGCATACTTGTGCCAAGCCTGTCGGTGCAAACAAATACCAGCAACAGCGTTACCGTCTTCTGAAAGACCTCTCCGATAAACCCGGCCAACAGTTGGTTCTGCTTACAGCAACCCCTCATAGCGGTCAGACAGAAGAGTTCCAATCCCTAATTGGGTTGCTCGACCCCAAGTTTGGGCATTACCAGCTACAGACAGCTAAAGAGCGTGAAGAACTCTCGCATTACTTTGTGCAGCGCCGTCGTGCTGACATCAAGCATTATCTTGGTGGTGAAGTTGTGTTCCCGGAAAGGGTACAGATAGATAATGACGATTATACTTACAAGCCTGTTTATAGAGATTTGCTTGCCGATCTTATAGAATATGTAAAGAATGGCATCCAACGTGCAAGCACTGCCGACCGTCGCAAACAGCGTTATATCTATTGGGATTTGTTAGCGTTGATGCGAGGTGTAATGTCGAGTCCGGATGCCGGCATCAGCATGTTGCAGAATAAGATAGACAAACGGTCTGACGCGTCAGAGCAGAATACCGATGACACGGATGAAAAGGTTTATGTGTTCAATGACCCACTGAAAGACTTGCTTACGGGGGATGATGTTGTGCCGGAAGCTCTTGAACAAGTCAATAATGCTGACCGCCGTAAATTCCGTGACTTTATCAAGATTCTGAATGAAATCAAGGCTACCGACAGTGATGAAAAAGTACGACAAGCTCTTGAAATCGTGAGATTCTCATTGTCAAGCGGCATGAATCCTATTGTATTCTGCCAATATATCCAAACAGCGGATTATGTGGGCCGATACATCAGTGAACATCTTGCCAATGACCGGAAGTATAAGAAGGTTGCGGTGGATGTCATCACTAGCCGACTTGCAGATGAAGAACGCAAGATGAAGATTGATGAACTTGTACGCACCGAGGCTCATGTGCTTGTTTGTACTGACTGTCTTTCGGAAGGCGTAAACTTACAGCAAGGTTTTGAGGCAGTGATACACTATGACCTACCGTGGAATCCCAACCGCTTGGAACAACGTAACGGGCGTATAGACCGTTTCGGCCAGACTTCACCGACAGTACTCATCTCTACTTTGCATTCAAAAAATAATCCGGTGGACGATATAGTCCTAAATGTACTTTATAAAAAGCAGGAAGAAATTCGACGTAAATTAGGGGTTTATCTTCCTATAGCCGACAATGATGCCACATTGATGGAAACCATCATGAAACGCATATTCGAGGCAAAAGCTCCTACACGCACAGACTATATGCAGCTTTCTCTTTTTGACGAAGACCCGGAATGGTTGAAACAGCAGGAAGAGGAGCGTGAAATCCAACTAAAACGCATGGAGGAAAACGAGAAAATGTCGCACACCTATTTTGCACATAACAACAAACAGATGGACCCGATAAGGCTTACTGCTACGCTCAATGAGGCCAAGGCTGTAATAGGTGGTGTGGACGATATCCGTGACTTTGTAATACAAGAATTATTCAACGCAAACGTGAATGTCAAGACTGATGCTCACTTGTGTTATTCGTTCAACCTTTTGGAGCTTCCTTCCCAGCTGCGTCACTATTTTAAGGATAACGCGAATAAGGCGGGTGTGGTTCGCATTTCCTTTGCGTCACCTACTCCCAAGCATTATATGTACATAGGGCGTAATCATGTTTTTGTGGAAGACCTCAGCCGTGCCGTGGTAAACGAGTCTGTCAATGGGGGCGAATTGGCCGCTTGTCGGGCAATGGTCATGGAAACTTCGGAAGTCATAAAGAACACAACCGTTCTTCTCATGCGAGTACGCAGTGTCATTCGTGACAAGAAAGTGACTGACCGCGAACTCGTTGGCGAAGAAATGATTTTCTTAGGTTACCGTGGGTGTATAGACAACCATGATTTCCTTTCGCAGGAGGAAGCACGCCATCTGTTTCTTGACACAAAAGCATCAGGTAGCGTAGACCTTACTACTCAAAAACTACTTTTGAGCAACGCTGTACGATGGGTAAATGACGAGCGTGAACTTCGGCTTCACACAGACGCGATTGCCCTTGAACGTGCCAACCATCTTGTAGAGGCGTTTGCCAAATACCGTTCTTACATTAATTCAACCGAATATCAGGTGGTGGAGCCTGTGCTGCCAATGGATGTCATTGCGGCCTACTTGTTCGTTCCAAACCATGCCAACTGATGTTTCAATTAAAAAACAACTGAAATGGATTATACCAGCATTCACATATATGGCCACTTGTTGTCTGATGACATCTTGCATGGTGTCGAGCATGACACTAACTTGTTGGGCAACCGCCAACAGGATTTCGATCTTGACATATCTACTTCTGTCGCTATCGACTACGTATGGAGCAGCCTGCGCAATGGCTGGCGGTTCTTCAATGAGCGTTCCGGGGTAAATGACCCTTACGGAACGCGCCGTTCACGTGACCTCATTGAAAGACTGCTTCAGAACTTGGGCTATTCGCTCAACCGTCAGAATGCCAACCTCATTGTAGCCGGTTCGACATTTGAGATTAGTTATTTGTGTTCTGACCTCGGCCGTATGCCGGTTATTGTTGTCGGCGACAAAATAATTGGAGAAAACGGTTTTGAAACCCTTGACAAATGTTCACTTGATTACCGCGCAAAGGGTGCGCGCCGCCGCCGTTCACCCCACGCTACCATGCTCGAATACCTTAACGCTACAGAAAACGTGTATGGCATAATCAGCAATGGCATAACCCTGCGTCTTATCCGCAATTCCGGACAGTTGGTCAAACTGACCTACATAGAGTTTGACCTGCGCCGTATGCTTGAAGAAGATAAGTACAGCGAGTTCTGCTTTATGTTCCGTCTGCTTCATGCCTCGCGTTTCCGCACAAGTGGCGACGAGCCGTGCGTCATGGAACGGTGGTTTAACATGAGCATAGAGAGTGGCAACCGCATCCGCGAAGGCTTGTCAAAGGCCGTGCAGTGCGCCATGGAGGTCATGGGTAATGCTGCCCTGTGTACTGCAGGAACTGGCAATGACGTGTTGAGAGCCGATCTTGCAGAAGGCAAACTCACCGATACGGCATTCAATAAAGAACTTATCCACTTCATCTACCGCCTGCTTTTCCTTTTTATTATTGAAGACAGGGGGCTTGTCTATCAACTTCCGGATTCGCCTGATGACTCGGACTATGCCAAGATATGCCGTTGGCAGGAAATCTACAAAGCCAACTATGCTGCTTCGCGTTTGCGGCATTTATCGGAACTTCGCTATTTGCGCCAAAAACAATATTGTGACCTTTGGCTCGGATTGGTTGACACATTCCGTTTGTTTGAAACCGGTGGTTTTGGCGAGCAGCTTGGCATAAAGCCTCTTGGCGGGATGTTGTTTGACAGCGACACGCTCCATTATCTCAAATCATGCACCATTAGCAACAAAGACTTGCTTGAGGCGTTTGACGCACTCAATAAGTTTACGGACGAAAATGGGCAACCCGTCAAAATCAACTACTCGTCGCTCGACGTGGAGGAGTTCGGTTCTGTTTACGAAGGCATACTTGAAATGCGCCCCTTTGTGCAGTCCGGTGCGGCTCCAGCCGACTGGCAGTTTGGCTTTGTGGGTGGTCTCGACCGCAAGAGTACATCGAGTTATTATACCCGGCCTGACCTTGTGCAGAATCTTATCCGCACCACGCTTGAGCCGGTCATTAAGGAACGCATTGCCAAATACAAGACCACTGAGGAAAAAGTGCGCTCTCTGCTATCCATGAAAGTATGTGATGCCGCAAGCGGTTCGGGACACATCGTGTTGGCTATGGCTCGTACCATAGCCTGGTATGTCTGTATGTTGCGGACGGGAGAGGACAATCCGGCCTCGCTTGACTACCGTCAGGCGCTGCGTGAAGTCATACAGAAATGTGTCTATGCCGTTGACTACAATCCCGATGCCGTGGAGTTGTGCAAAGTGGTGCTGTGGATTGAAGGTTATTGCGCCGGTAAGCCGCTTTCTTTCCTCGACTATCACATCCGTTGCGGCAATTCTGTGGTAGGCGTGGCTGACCTTGACACCTTGCTCGATGGCGTGCCTAAAGAGGCTTTTTCGGCCGATGACAAGGATGTAAAGAAACGGGTAATTGCCCTAAACAAAGAAGCCTTGAATGATGCCCGGTTTGTCCAGAGCGGTAAAAAGCAAGGCTTGAACATGTCGCTTTTTACGAGCGATTTCACTATGCAAAGTATCGACAGTGAACAGGTCGGACTTGCCAACAAGGTACGAGAGATTGCCGCCTTGCCCGAAGATACACTGGAGCAACAAGTCATCAAGCAGCACCGCTGGGAAGACCTTATGTGTTCTCCCCGTGTGGAATGTCTGCGACTGGCTTGTGACATCTATACTTATGCTTTCTACAAGCAGTTTACAGCTTCCGACATAGAGAGCCACGTGGATGAATCGGGTAAGTTTACGGCGTTTAACATTCCTTATACGCGCACCGTTTATCAGGCTCTTCAAGAAATCAAATGCCTTGACGATTCTGACGATGAGCCGGATGTCCAGCATTTGCCCGACACGTTACGTCGTGAAGCGACTGACTCTTCCGCAACTTACCGTTATTTTCACTGGTGCGTAGAGTTTCCCGAGGTGTTTGCATACGATGGTGGCTTTGATGTGATGTGCGGCAATCCGCCATGGGATAAGATAAAGGTGGAGAACAAAAAATGGTTTGAAAATCATGGACGAAGCGATATTGTAAATGCCGGGACGGCAGCACAGCGCAAACATGCCATTGCTATGTTGCCGGAAACCACCCCTGATTTATTTAAAGAATATCACCAAGCCCAGCAGGATGCCGAAGTAATGAGTCGTTTCGTGCGTTTTAGCGGCCGGTTCGCCCTGACTGCAACAGGCGATATTGACCTTTATCCGATGTTTGCCGAACTTTGCCTTTCGTTCAGCAAGGAGGCATGGGGATTGGTGTTACCTACCGGCATTGCCGTGAATGACAGCAATAAGGCTTTCTTCTCCAAACTTGTTGATGAAAACAGATTGATATCGCTCTATGATTTTGAGAATAGAGAAAAATTGTTTGATATTGATAGCCGACTCAAATTCTGCCTGCTCACGGTAGGAAAAGCACAAGCGGAACCGAGGACAGTTAGCGGTGGCTTTTACCTGACGCGTATAGACCATTTGCTCGATCCTAATCGCATCTACACTTTGCGTACCGATGATTTTGCGCTGCTCAACCCCAATACAAAGACTTGCCCGGTGTTCCGTACAAGCCGCGATGCTCGGCTTACCACCAAGATTTACCATCGTTGCAAAGTGCTGATGAATGACGTGACAGGCGAAAATCCGTGGAAAATCAAGTTTGGCAGTATGTTTCACATGTCAGGCGATTCGCATCTTTTTCGCACTTATGCCCAACTGACAGATGCCGGAGCTGTGTATCAAGCTCCCAACTTCATTTTGGAAGGCAAAACATACGTGCCACTCTATGAGGGAAAGATGATATGGCATTACAATCATCATTACGGTACGTGGCCTACATCAGGTGAACGCCCCAGTTCCATATCCACACCGCCATTGGCAGAGTTGGCTAACCCCAATTCGCACATCATATCCTGGTATTGGGTTCCGCTCTCCGAAGTCAATAACCGTTTGGTGAAAACAGATAAGGAGGGGAATGTGGTTTGGGAGTGGAAGCATCGGTGGTTAATAGGATTTAGGGATATAACTAATGCAACAAACGAACGGACGTTTATATGCACAATTACCCCTTTGTCAGCCATGAATAATAAAATTCCATATATTGTTTTTGATGACGGAGGAGCTATTTATTCATGTTACTTGACAGCCATTTTCAGCTCGTTGTGTTTTGACTTCGCGACAAGACAAAAAGTTGGTGGAACGTCAATGAATTTCTTTTATGCCAAGCAACTTCCTATTCTCTCATTCGACCAAATTCCTGATGACATAAAACCAAGTATCATTGAGCGTGTAACAGAACTTTGTTACTTCAACCACGACCTTGACGGCTGGATGTACGAACTGTGGAACGACGGAGCGATGACCGACGACATACGCACCGTTCTGTTGGTTCGTTTGGCCGAATGTAACGGTCTTTGTTTCGACAGCAGCCAACTCGCCACGCCCGATTTTAGCCTCATGTCGCCATATATCTACAACGAAGAACGCCGGGCTGTGGCACAAGCTGAACTTGATGCCATCTTCGCCTACCTCTACGGTCTCACAACCGAGGAACTGCGTTATATCCTCGACCCCGAAGACGTATGTGGCAAGGGTTGCATAAACGAGACCTTCCGCGTACTCCGCGACAACGAGATACGTCAGTATGGCGAATACCGCACTAAACGTCTCGTACTGGAAGCCTGGAATAAATTTGGATTTGATAATTAAAACGACTATGCTTGGGAAAAAAGATATAGAAGAACTTGCGACAAGTGCTGTAAAGTGTTATTTCAATCTTAGTAATTCTGTTTCACCTCGAATATCAGAGAATGACAAAACGCCTGATTGGGATGGAGTATTAAGTTTGTATAAAGGAGTAAAGGATGAAAGAAAGAATTATGTTGGTGATCTTAAAATTCAAATTAAGGGTAGAGAAGTAACAGAGTTTAAAGAAAAAGAAACATATCCAGTTGAAACTGTATTTTTAAGAAACTCGTTAAACGAGGGATTTGTATTCTTTGTTGTAGAGGTAAAAACAGATGGAACAAATAAAATTTTCTATAAAATGATGGCTCCTATTGAAATTCGTGGAGAACTTGAGTTAATATCGAAAAAAGAGAAGAAATCGAAAAGACAGAATCAAAGAAATATACAATTGGAGCCACTAAATAAAGATTCTGCATTGGTTGAAATATTATTGCATAATTTTTATGTAGATTGTGTTAAACAAAAAAGTTTTGCTTCAAGTAAAGAACTAAAAATAGAAAATCTCAAAAATATTTCAAATTATCAGTGGGAATTTCGTTTCCAAGGGAAAAAGGGCTCAATAATTCGGTTTTTTTTTGATGGTTTTAAATCTTTTGTATATATCAAGACTGCTGAAGGGGCTGAGATTCCATTAGGTAATGCTCCTTTGACAATTAAGATTCCAGAGCTTGTTATTGAAAAAAAAGAACCTGTAATTATTGGAGAGGAAATCGTGTGCAAAAACTACATTTTATCCAATACAAAGGATACAACTTCTTTTGAATTAACAAGCCTATTAGTTTTGAGGGCTAATCATAATTCTTCATCCAACAGGCAGATATGTTCATTAGAAATTCTGGCAGATTCTACAATGACGCAAATTAAAGCATACAGTATCTTTATAAAGATTGTCAAATATGGAGGCATAAAGTTTGGTGATGTAAAGATTGACATAAATGTAGATGAAAAATCGAAACTTGTTTCTGAACTTAGCGAACGGCTTTCTGAATTGCAAATGCATCAAGAAGTTCTTGACGTACTTCACGTAAAGTCAGATATTGACTATCATGTTTTTACAGAAAAAGATAATTTCTCACTCAAGCAACTTTATAATGCCTTTGTGAAGCATATGCCGATTGGTTTAAACAATCCTCAACCGATTTTTAAGTTAGACATCGCTAATATAAGCGTTCTTTTAGCGTGTGAAAGTGATAAGAATGGTAAATATTTATTGTACGATCCATTTGAATATCCTTTCTCTATAGAGGTACATAATATTGAATCCCCATTTCAAGTACCATTATATTCTTTCTTTAAAAAAGAAGGATATGTTCTTTTTGACAATATTACATTTGATGGAATGTTAGAAGCATATGAAAAATTTGCGTTATTAGATACTCGTATATATAATCAGGCTACATTGGATTTGCTTCAAATGCTAAAAGCAGTAGATGAATTAAAGAGCAGCGGAAAAATCGATAAAAGCGAATATATACTAAATTCAGCTTATTCTTTAGCAAAATGGATTTTGGAAACAGATAACGATCAAAGTCTTAAAAATCTACATCAATTAAACCTATTGCAGATTATAAAAAGACAGCGCTATTTTACAAAAGAAGAACGTGGAAATTTGTTGTATCTTTCTCAAGATAATTCTAATATAATTAAAGCTGCTGCTCATCTTTTACTGGATAATAAGGACCTTTTTCAATATTATTTTCAACAAATGAAAGAGGAAGAGAAACAACAATTTGTAGATTTCCCCATTTATGTATTTGCCAATTAAAAGAACATACCAATTAAGATAATATGTTATTGTTATGGACGCGAAGCAGTGCATGATTGTAGATTTGGAGCGACGAGGTGACAAGCGGATGTTCATCACCGAACAAGTCGCTTCAATAAGTGAAAATAAGAGTGGACTTTGGACGGTACAGTTCTTATCTTCTTCTCGTGTGTTCAATTACAACCATTCGCGGTTGCTTTACCTGACAAATCCGGAGAAAATAGACATTGGCGAAAAAGGATTGTATATCCAAAATAAGCATATAACGAATATAAGCGAACTGCTCCGCTTTACAGATGGCAGACATTCTTTCTACCGTGTGGCATATACAAATGGCTACTATGAAAACCTTGAAGGAAGTGAAGTCTATGTAACGCGCACTCCGATTGATAAAAACGGCGGTTCGACATGGGATTATCTTCGCGAGCTGGCCGCTGAAACAGGTCTGATGGTGGAAAATGATGAGAACATTCTCATGAAACAATACGACTTGGTGGATTTGAAGCGCGACAATGTACCGTTGGCGCAGTATCTGGGTGACAGGGCGAAGTTAGCTACATATCGTGACCCCAAACAGATATATTATCCTTTCGGTTGTAATGCAAGCCAGAAGGCTGCTGTGGAAGCCGCATTGACGCATCAGGTAAGCATCATTCAAGGTCCTCCTGGGACAGGCAAGACGCAAACCATTCTGAACATCATTGCCAATCTGTTGCTGGCAGATAAAACAGTGCTGGTTGTATCGAATAACAATTCTGCCGTTGAGAATGTGGCGGAAAAACTCGCTGGGGAAAATCTTGACTTTATTGTGGCCAAACTGGGCAGCGTGCAGAATAAGGAGGCTTTTATCGCCAATCAACCCGATTATCTGGATATGAGTGATTGGGCAATAGAAGAGGAACCGGTAAAAAAACAAGCACAAGACTTGCTTCATGCCGTGATCCAAGGCTTTGATTCCCAAACACGCCAAGCCCAGTTGAAGGCAGAATATGACGCTTTGCTGAAAGAAACGAAGTATAATGACATGCTTCAGCAGAAATCCGTCGGCAAAGAGTGGTTGGACGGCAAACGTTCTTCCCAACTGATGAAACTGCTCAATCTTTATAAGCTGAAGATAGAGGACAGACCTAAACCTGATCTCTGGTTTCGGTTGAAGTGGTCATTTTTATTGGGCACGAGGATGTTTTCGTTTCTCGGAGGCAAACCATCAGAAGTAGTTGCGAGCTTGGAAGCGGCCTATTATTTTTCCCGTAAAACTGAAATAGAGCAAGAGTTGGATGCCATTGCCACAACGCTACAATCCATCGACATCAAGCGGTATACGGCGGGGTTGCGTTCCGCTTCTCTTTTGGTATTGAAAAGCAGGATGGCTAAACGGTATCAAGGCTTTGAAAGGAGAAGATTCACCATCAAGGACATTAAACCGAGAACCGAGGAGTTCTTGAAAGAATATCCGGTGGTGCTCAGCACTACCTATTCCGCCAAAAGTTGTATCAGCAAGGATATGGTCTTTGACTATGTGATTATGGATGAAGCATCACAGGTGGACATCAAGACAGGTGCGCTGGCGTTGTCTTGTGCCATGAATACCGTAATCGTAGGCGATGACAAACAGCTTCCTAACGTGGTCAGTAGGGAAGAAGCACAGGCATTGAACGCCATCCAGTCTACGTACAATGTGGATGACAGATACAATGCCGTCACGCACAGTTTCCTGCAATCTTGCGTGGAGGTGTTCAAGGACGCACCAGTAACGCTGCTCCGTGAGCATTATCGTTGCCATCCGAAAATAATCGAGTTCTGCAATCAAAAGTTCTATGATGGCGAGCTGGTGGCCATGACCACAGACCACGGCGAGGATAAGGTGTTACAAGTGGTGCGGACAGTCAAAGGAAATCATGCTCGTGGGCATTTCAACCAACGTGAGATTGATGTGATAACCCAAGAAGTGATGTCTGAATATGTGGATATGGGCACTGTGGGCATTATTACTCCCTATCGTTCACAGGCAGAGGAAATCAATAAGGCCATCGGGACTGATATTGCCAGTACGGTGCATAAGTATCAAGGACGTGAGTGTGACACCATCATTATGAGTACGGTAGATAACGCTCCAACAGAGTTCTCTGATGACCCCAATTTGCTTAATGTGGCAATCTCTCGTGCCAAGACACATTTGTGCATAGTGACCAATGGCAACGATATGCCACAGAACACGAACTTGGCCCAACTCATCGCATATATCCAGTATAACAACTTTGAAGTGAAGGAAAGTAAACTCCATTCGGTGTTTGATTTGCTATACAAGCACTATACGGCAGAACGGTTGGCATACGAACAGACTCATCCGGTCGTATCAGGATACCTGTCTGAGAAGCTTTTATATGATCTGTTGGTCAAAGGCATAGCAAAGTCGGGATTAGCAAATACAGAAATCTTGTGCCATTATCCTTTGGCAAGATTGATTGCAGATTGGGATGCATTGGACGAACAGGAAAAGATATTTGCAGGAAGTCCTCTTGCACACGTAGATTTCTTGATTTACAACTCCCTCACCAAACGGCCGATTCAGACAATCGAGGTAGATGGTTGGCATTTCCATAAAGAGAGTGAAGTCCAACAATTGCGTGATGCTCTCAAAGATCAAATACTCATGAAATTTGGATTGTGTCCGCATCGTATTTCCACAACGGATACGGTGAATGATGAAACGATTATGAAAATGCTCCAGGCAATATCATAAAAGGATAAATTTACCAGATTTACAAAGTATGAATTGAAGAAGAAAATAAAAGCCAATCAAATGAAAATAAATACACTGTATAATAAGTGATTATAGTGTATTTATATCTTCACTTGTTTTGCTTGGTTATTGTTACTTGGCTCTTTTTCGGTACATTTTTGTTTCTTATTTGTTCCTTAATCTCGGCTTTTATTTGTAGTTTTGCAGCAGAAATAACAAGTAAAAGAGGAGGAACTATGCCACGAGTAAAAAAGCCTGCAAAAGTCAAAGAACCTATCCGTCTTCGGATGAAAGATTTAGCAAACGGAAACAAAAGTCTGTATTTGGATATCTATCGGGACGGTAAACGGACATATGAGTATCTGAAGATGTATCTTATCCCCGAAACGGATAATAATGCCCGTGTGCGGAACCAAACGACTATGGCGGCAGCTAATGCCATCAAATCGAAACGGATCATTCAACTTACCAACGGCGAAGCGGGTATCGAAACCCGTGAAAAGGTTTTTCTTCTGGACTGGATGGAAACCTACAAAGAGAATCAGGCGAAGCGAGGAAAGAAAGATGGAAACCAAATCCAAGTTACTATCCGCATCTTGAAAGATTATGTTGGAGAACGGGTAACGATGGATCAGATCGACAAGGCGTTCTGTCAAGAGTATATTGACTATCTGCTGACGGAATATCGGCCAAAGGGCAAGCGTGTATCGAACTTTACGCTCCATACCTACTACCGCATTCTGAACGGAGCTTTAAATGCTGCCGTGCGTGCGGAGATTATAAAAGTCAATCCTTTTACCAAAATCAACAATTCGGATAAAATCCGTCTGCCGGAGAGTAAGCGATCGTATATGACCATCGAAGAGGTGCGGGCACTGATTGCTACTCCGATGAAAAACGAGGCCGTAAAACAGGCTTATTTGTTCTCCTG
>ERZ857969.465-NODE-465-length-68367-cov-3.895582_pt1 | contig 68367 bp, 63 predicted proteins | sample MGYA00519864_ERZ857969 | MGnify/ENA primary metagenome ERZ857969 (study PRJEB31778, sample SAMEA3449382) | human gut metagenome | biome: human gut; feature: human-associated habitat; material: faeces | place: United Kingdom | collected 2010/2012 ...
TTTAATGCCTTATTTCCGCTAACCTCTGCAACAGAAAACACATTGTAAGTTGCACTGTTTCTGCCGGAAACATTTTGACCGGCAATATCGCCGTTTACAATTGTTAATTTACCGTTAGTTTTTTTATCAAAATCAATTTTAATTTCAGAAACGGACTCAACCTTTTCGGTAACGGTTATATTATCAACATACATTTCCGTACCGGTAAGTGCCGATGAGCAAATCCAAAGTCTATAATCATTTGCACCTGAAACGGTGGTAATATCAAAGCTTACATTCTGCCATTGACCTACATTTACTGTATTTTCGTTTATATCGGTTAGACCGGCTTCAAGAGTCGATTTTTCAAACCCTGTTAAAATTTTAACATTTGTAGAAGCCGGGACCATATCACCGTATGTACCCCAGCTGTCGCCGCTGGTGCCGTAGCCAACAAAAAGAGTATTGCGCCAACCGCCTACTTGGGAAGCCAAATCAGAAGCATTATTATCGCATTTGTAAACCATATAGCTCAACGAAATGTTATAGGTTTTGTCGGCTTCTAAGGTTACGAATTTAGAGCCGTTGTTCAAAAACCAGAGGTTGGCATCCCAGTCTACCATTCCCCATGCTGAGTTACCCGTACCGACAAAGTAATCCGGCACGCTTGCCTTTAATGCCTTATTTCCGCTAACCTCTGCAACAGAAAACACATTGTAAGTTGCACCGTTTCTCCCGGAAACCTTTTTGCCGCTTATTTCGCCGTTAATAATAACATTGCTGTCCTCAAAATCAACGGTTATCGGTAAATCGGGCGTCAAAGCCTCAATTATTGTACCGACTAACGAGGGCAGTATTGCAGCTACTGTAATCGCTACTGCACATACAACACTTAAAAGCTTTAAAAGCGGTGTTTTTGCCTTGTATGAATTCATATTTTTTCCTCCTAATCTTTATGGATTTTCGATTTTTTCAAATGTCCACAAAACCTTGTAATACTCTTTTACAACCTGTTCTGAAACAATAATAAAATCTACGTTTCCGCTGTCGAGTGCCGCGTATGAATCATGTGATGAGCCAAACGGCACGCAGGACTTAAAACTGTTGTAATAGGCGTAATACATACTGTCATTGCTCTTTGAAAAGCCTACTGTGTAATCATTAAACTGATCTTTTGAAGAAATTGTAACATCGCAATCTTCCTTTGCAATCAGCACAAAGGTATCTTCACCTGAAAAATCGGGAAATTCAAACTGCGGTGTATTAGAATCCTCAGATTCTGTTCCTTCGTTGTCATCATCATCAATTACAACACCTGCAACGCTTTCGGAAGCATCAGAAGTATTATCATTGTCCTTTGTACCGCTGCTTGTTTCGCTTTCACCGCAGGCGGTGCAAAGTGCCAACATCACCAATGCCAATGCCATTACAAAAAATTTTTTCATAAACACCAATTCCTTTTCTAATATTTTGAATACCGTTAACCGGTAATTCCTACGCGATCAATGCTCTTTATGAACTTCTTTTGTAAGATCATATACATAATGAGCATAGGTAAAACAAACAATGCACAAGCCGCCATTGAAAGCGATGCCTTTTCATAATCCGTAAATACTTTAAGGGTATTAAACATATCCTCAATATTTGAAAGTCTTACAGATACAGGAAGCTTATTTGAAGTATACATGACAGCAAGATAATAATCATTCCAATGCCATATAATTGAAAAAACGCTGACTGTGAGAAATACCACTCCCGATGACGGAAGCGCTATTCTTAAATATGTTTTAAAAGGTCCTGCACCGTCAATCCAAGCCGCTTCTTCAAGCTCCTTCGGTAAGCCTTTAAAGAACTGAATATAAATGAATATCATTATTCCGGCTTTGAGTCCCACTGCAAAAAGCGACGGGAGATAAAAAGGAAAAACCGTATCTAATGTGTTTATTTGAAATTCCATACCCGTAAGCTGTTTAAACAATCCCAAAATCCCGAGAAAATCAAGATCGGCAAAATTCATCATCATGGGTATTATTATCATTTGCGGCGGAATAAATATGTTAAGAATAAGCAACACCATAAGAATGCTCTTACCCCTGAATTTAAATCGAGCCAAACCGTATGCCGCAAATGCACAGGAAAGAATTTCTATTCCTGCACTCACCATTTCGTAAATCAAGGTGTTGTATAGCGACCCCGGCAAATACAAAGCCTTTATTGCTTTTGCATAATTTTCAAGCGTTATAACTCGCGGTATCCAAATAATGCTCGGATCAAGAAAGCCTCCCGGCGTTTTAAGGGACGCGCTGAGCATATAAAACATAGGATACAAAATAACATAAGACATTGAAATCAAAAAAACATAGCGGTAAAGACTTGCAAGAAATCCCCCGGTACGGTTTAAACGTTTTTTTACGGTAGGACTGAGCTCATCGCTGTTTGTAGCACTGCCTTTAAGCCTTTTAATTAACATCTATGTACCTCCTTATTCCCATTTGCGGGCACAGAAATGACGATATGCCCAAAGCAACAAGCCTGTAATCGAACCGACAATCAGAAAATACATCCACAGCATTGCCGAGGCTTCGCCGTATTTTTGAGATTGCATAAATGTATATGCCTGTAAAAGCACCTTATCTTTTTGCGATGTTATAAGCTCAACTACCGTATAAACTATAACGAGGACAGTTACCTGCGAAAGACTCGGTACAGTTATAAACCAGAATTCCTCCCACTTGGTTGCACCTTCAACCTTAGAAACCTCATAAAGTAAATCAGGTATTGTTTGCATTCCTGCAATAAACAGCACTATCTGAACACCGCAGTTCCAAATTATATTCATTATTCCGCTTAAGGCCGAATTTATATAGCCGCTAATCTGTGAAGGCAACCCCGTAAATGCCACAATTGAAGAAACATCAATCATTTTATTTGAAACGGATTCATCCTGTGCAAGGTCGGTTGCCGGATTGATAAGTAAGAAGTAATTTGATAACTGCCCCTGAGGCTATAATCACAGGCAAAAAATAAAGTACACGGAATATAATTCTTCCCTTAAATTGAGAATTGAGCATTATACCCAAAATCAGGCTTATAACCAAAACCGCAGGTAAGGTATAGCAAAGCTCCCCTATGCTCTTTCCAAGGTTATTTGTGTAATCCGAATTAACAAATAATGCGTTCTTAATGTTTTTAAGTCCGACAAAGCTTAGGTTTATTCCGCCTACCTCAAGCTTAACATCAGAAAAAACGTAAAGTATAGATTGTATTAACGGAAAAACGAAAAACAAAAGCAAGCCTATTGCCCACATTCCGCAAAAATACCATCCGTAGCGTGATTTTAATGCCTCAATACCTCTGTGTTTTTTTAATTTACTCATTATTCCGTCACCTACCTATATACAAAAGCTGTTGCCGGAATTTCAAGACCGTCCGGTGCGGTTAAGGTTTCGTCAGTATAATTAATATAAGTCCTAACCCCGTTGTCAAATTCTGTTATTCTGAGTCCGTTTTCGCAAATTGTGTGATTAACTATTTCCGCTCCGCTGACCTTATCAAAGTATTCCGCGTATTCTTTTATAATACGGACTGTATTATCGCTCTGCTCGGAATAGACGGTACCCCAAAATGCTTCATCCCTTACGGAATTAAGATTTGTTGTATGCTCTGACGCAAGTGTGAACGAAATACCAATACCGCTCTCTGCCGCCCTGAGCAGCATTTCATTTTCATCAATCGAAAGATTTAATGCGGTTGATGTCATTGCTGTATAGCCCTTAAATACAATTTCATAAAAAGGAACATCATAAGAAAAAACATTACTTTTGTTAGATTGTGTCGGAGCATCTGCAATATGGGTTGCATACACAGCCGCATAATCGTTAGCGGAATTAACATATATTGCTTTATTGTTTTCCGTATAATTTTTGAGTATTTCCGATACATCCTTTTCGGTTGAGCCCTTTGAATAATAAGCGGCTTTGTAATAATCGGAATATGCGCTGTTTGAAAGCGTATTCAATGCAATTCCCGAAAGCCCGAACTTATTTGCTTTTTTCAATGTGCTTTCAGCTATTTGAGGCACTAAATCTCTTCTTACATAATAATATTTATCCTCGCCGGTTTTTGCGGCTTTTGTTCCGACGTTGTACCAGTATTGCATTGTTGCACGGTAATTCGTCGCAATTGCGGCACCTTTTACAAACGGCACACCGTTTCCGGTTTTTGAATACCGCAGTAAATCGAAATCCATATACAAAGGTACATCATTTGAACTGCACCATTTTGCTAACTCTTTAATTCCTGATTCACCGCCGAGTTTATTTGAAACAGTTCCCCCTCCGGCAATTTTACCAACCGTAATTCCGCTTTCACCGAAGCCATGCAGGTCAGTCACAGGGATTCTTTCGGTTTTTTCTATTAAATCCGAAACAATTTCTTTTGCCTGTTCGGTAGTTGTAGCCGCATATAAAGCTGAATAAGGAATACCGAAAAGCGATTTATCAATCATTGCACCGCCCAAAATATTCACACTGTAAAGTGCATCATCAGATTTTTTTGAGAATCCATAGGTCTTAGCAAGATATTCCCTATAACAGTTTGCCATTCCTACATAGCTTGCGTTTTCACCGGTTAGCGGATAATACTCTACGGCGAGTGTGCCTTGGTACATATAATCGGCGTATATGGTGTTACGGGTTCTCCAAGTTGTAGTTAATGCGGCAACCCTTTGATAAGAGCGTAATGTAAAGGAGGCAGATATACCAGAAAAGCCGATATTTTCATTACCCCGTGTTAAAACTACTGAGGCTGCGGCGGCGCCCTCGCTTATAATTGCCGCCATACCCTTGCTTACCCCGTCAGAAACTCCGAAAACAGGCATTTTTATATTCATTGTATTGGAGTAGTCTAACCTCGAATCGGGGTAACGTTGCAAATCCTCGCCATATACCTCGGCAGAAAGCGTTACCGAAAGCTCGGGTTGAGAATCCGCCTCTATTATTGCGCCGCTACCCGACGGATAAAACAAGTATCCGTCACTTAAATTTTTAACCGAGCAGAAAAACGGAGCTATTCTTACGGAACATATTTTATTTTCCGACTCGGCAATTTCTGTTGTATCAATTGAAATTTTTAACGAGGAATCACCCAAAACATAGGAAACCGGAACAGAAAACTCTTCTTTTACGAAATAATATGTAATTTTTATTCCGTTTTCAATTTTCTCGGTTTTGAAGTTTTTCTTCTTTACAGAAGCGGTGTAAGCATTGGCTGTCTTATTATTTCCGGTAGATGCCTCACAATAATCAACCATTATCGGTGCTTCAAGCAAAACGTTGTTTGATATAACATCACCGTCGGCATCGTATCTTGGTTCAATCAGCTCCTGCGGTAAATTAGACCACGTATATCCGCTTGATTTTTCAAGCAATTCAACTCTTGCGGCTTCCTTGTTCCATTTAAGAATATAGCTATCATTTTCGCAAACCACACCGGAATCATCGCTTTTTTTAGTGAAATTCTCGTCAAAAAGTGCCGTGGTTTTTACCTTTTCAATTTTAGCACAGCCTGCTGAGGAAAGCATAACTGCAAAGCACAATACAACAATAAAAGAAAATCTTATAATACTTTTCAATTACTTTTCCTCCCTATCGGTAAATTATTTCGTAAAAGATAGTGCTGAAAAATGAATACAGCTGTTGAACCAATATGATTGTTGCGGCAATTAAGAATACCACTAACAGCAAACCTAACAGGCTTAACAATGCCGTTACCACAAACTTACCGAACGAAAAATCATGAGTAACCATTGTTCCGACGCACAAAAGCATGACAGTATATATTTCAGCCACAATCATTAAAACCGAAAGGAATGCACCCTCTGTGCCAAGCATAAAGTTTGAACAAATCATATAAATAACATTGGCAATTATCATCGGTGTTAATGAGTAGGTTGTTACAATGAAAATTTCACGCACCTTGCCCAAACCGCCGAAAAGTGTTGAAACCATCCAGTTAACAACCGTCCATATTAAAACAGCACCTGCAGTACGCACAAGAATAACTATAGAGTTAAAGTTTGTTGCGCTGGTGGAAGTGAAAAGAAAACCGCCGAAATCGTTTTTTGCAACCTCGGAAATATAGAACAAAACTGTAAATAAAAGCCCTATTTTAATACTTCCGTATTTCTTTTCCCTGACCTGTCTGAATAACGCAAAGGGATGAATGTTAACACCCAATGCAAAAGAAACAGCCTGATTTTTAATTCTGATATGTTTTTTCTTTATAAATACCGAAACTGCAATTAAAGTGGCGATTAAAAGCACTGCCAACACAAAAATCAATGTAAAGTTTCGGCTTAAAAAATCGCCTCTTATTTGTTCATAAGCACGTTCATAGGTGTCCCGATCCAAACCAAGCCTTGAATATTCAAGCGCTGTTTCATAATCTTTTTCCTGAAGCGCAGCTTTACCGATACCGACATAAGCAAGTTGACTGTTTCTATCTTGCGATAAAACCTGCTTCCAGCCTTCCATAGTTTCCGAATAGTTTCCCGCAAGAGTTTCCTTTTGCAAGCTCTTAACTGTTTTGCCGTATTCGGTAAGTGTAAATATTGTTACGCTCATCTCAGAGGAATCACATACATAAATATCCTCACCATAGAGATCAATAGCACACGGAAGGGTAAATACACCATTTTGAGTTCCGGACCTTTCTCCGCCGCCGAAGGCTGTCAAAAGATTGCACTCACCGTCATAAACATATACATTTCCGGACGTGGTGTCTGACAAATAGATAAAGCCGTCATCATCAACCACACAGTTGCTCAGGTTTTGTGTTCTGGAGCTTCCCACAGAGTCATAGCCCACAACATGGTCACCGAAAACAACATCGTCCGATTGCATTATATTAACGCCTATAGGACTTAGGCGGCGCAATACACCCTGTTGCAATTTTCCGTAATCTGTACTTCCGGTTACGGTGTAAACAAATCCTCCGTTATCAACGCACAAATCAGTAAACACATAGGGAATACTCTTTAAGCTGTTTGCGCGCTTTTCATTTGTCATTGTAAGCTTATCCCACAAGTTTTTTAAAAACTGTGTGACCGTTGATTTAACGGTATTAGCACCGTAAAAGCCCAAAAATGAACCGTCAGGCTTATATATCATAGCACCGTAGTAGGAGCCTTCACTTAAAACATAGGTATAACCGTCAGCATCAACTGCAACCTTAAGCGGACGGTAAACAAAGCCGTCGGGGAGTATTGAAGCATCAGGTGCTGCAATTTCGGACAAAATCTGAGCATTGCGATTGCAGACATATACAATACCTGCGGCAGTATCGCAAATATACATATTTCCTTTATCAGAAACATAAATCCCTCTCGGACCTGTAAGCGCAATCGACTCGCCGTTTTTATTCGTCAAAGAATTAAAACGACTCTCAAGCTTATGCTCGCTGTTAATTACAGTAATCTCTTTAGCGTCAGAATCAACAAGATAAACATATCCCTCACTGTCTGTACACATATCGGAAAGCTGTATAAATACGTTTGTACCGAGAGAATTTACATTGATAACTTCTTTGACTTTATACATTGCCTTTGAATTTACAAGCTGATTACCGTAGGAATCAACCCAATATGTATAGCTTTGAAACGGAACCTCGTTATCAAACGCAGGCTTAGCCGAAACAGTAAATCGGAGGGTAAAAATACATATTATTATAACAAGAGAAGCTATGCGAATAAGGTTATTTAAACGTTGTTTTTTCACTTTGCTTAACCTCCTTATTCTTTGATTCCGGCACTGTTCATTGCCTCAATTACATTACTTTGCGAAATTAAATAAACCAATATCGGCGGAATCATCATTATCACCGTAACAGCCATTGCGCTTCCCGAACGTGCAATACCGCCGGCAGTAATTTGGGACATAATCATCGGAAGCGTTTTAAGCGTTTCGTTAAAAATCGTACCGTCGGGAATTGATGCCCAAATATCCCTGAAACCGAATAAGGTCAATGTAAGCCAACAGGGTTTTACAATGGGCAATGCAATTTGAAAGAAAATTCTGTACGGTCCTGCACCGTCAACACGTGCGGCTTCAAGCAAGGCGTTTGGTATTGCACCCTCCATATACTGCTTCATAAGGAATACACCCATTGTGGATGCAATATAAGGTAAAATCATAACCCAATATGTATCAACAATCCCCATCCATGAAAAAATAAGGTATTGCGGAATAGAAAGAGTGTATGTATTAAAAAGAAGTGCGAACTGAATTACAAGGAAGAAAACCTTTTTGCCCCTTATGTTTGATTTAGCAAGCGTAAAAGCCGCAAGCGCCGCTACTATTACATAAAGAAAGGTTGAAACAACAGTAACAAAAATACTGTTAAAAACATAACGTGAAAGCGGCACCTGCAAATTTGAAAGCAGATCCGGCAAAACCAAATAGTTGCCGATTGTGGGGCGCTTAACAAAGAATGTCGGTGGGAATACCAACAGCTCATCCAACGGCTTAAAGGATGTTACTATTGAATAAAAAAGAGGTAAAACCGAAAACAGACCGAAAGCTACCAAAAACAGAACATAAAAGAAATTTCCTGCTTTGCTTCTTGTGTAACGCTTGTATTGGCTTTCCCGCGATACTTTAAGATGTTTTTCCTTAAGCTTTTGTTTATTCTCAGACATAATCATTTATTTCACTACTTTCCTACCATATCTAAGATTTTGCCGGTTATCCAACGAGTCACAGCCATTAACAGGAATAAAATAACCGAGAGAGCTGCCGCATAACCCATTTCATACTTAACAGTACCCACATCAGAAAGGTATGATACAATTGTATCTACCGCATGACCTGTAGAAGGATATCCTGCAAGCTGAACCGCAATAGCGCTTATGGAAAAGCTTGAAGAAATCTGCATTACCGCGCTGAACAAAAGTATGTTTTGCATAGACGGAAGCGTAATATACCATAATTCCTGCCAGCGGTTTCTTATACCGTCAATAGCGCCTGCCTCATACATTTCACTATTAACATTTTGCAAGCCCGATATATTAGCAAGGAATGAAACACCCATACTCTGCCAAAGCTGAACTACCACAATTATAGGCATAACGTAATCGGCATTTTTAAGCCATTGAATAGGCTCTGTAATAAATCCAGCGGAAAGCAAAAAGCTGTTGATATAGCCGTAACTATCACCCGAAAAAAGAATTGACCAAACGAAATAGGCGTTACCTACCAGCGCCGGTGCATAGAAAAGGAACGAAAGCACCGTTCTAACCAAAGGTGAAAATTCATTAATAAACCATGCCAGAACAAAAGAAAGCATAAATCCCACAGGTCCGGTTATTATAGCCAAAAGAATGGTGTTTTTAAGGGTTATTGTGAATGTTTTATCATTCAGAAACATTCTTGCATAGTTGTCAACACCGTTAAACTTCGGCAATGAAATCATATCATAGTTTGTAAAGCTCAAAACAATTGAGGAAAGCACAGGAAGCACCGTAAAAGCAAAAAACATAAGGAAGAATGGTGCAAACATAATATAATAATGAATATCTTCGCTGTGGGCGTTGGTGCGCCTTTTTGAAAGTCTTGAATTTGATTTCATATTAATAATACCCTCCATTCTCAGTTATACTCGGCAATTTTGCGGACAATCTCCTCGTCAGCAATTTCCGCCCACTTGGTAAGAACATCCTTTGGATTTTTGTTATCATTGTATGTTTCCCAAAAAGCCTGATCCAGCGAACGTGAAAGATAATAGCTGCCCGGCACCTCAGGAATTTCGGTTATCTGTTCGCGCTGTTCCAAAAGAACATTTAAATCCTCTTTATCCCATGACATACCTGCAAAAGCTTCTACCGTAGCGGTAGTAGTACGGGAAACAGCACCTAAAATAGACTCAACATTGTTGTTATAGCTAAGCTGTGTTTCGGCAGAGGTCCACCACTTCAAAAATTCCCAAGCATTTTCCTTATTCTTTGATTTTTTAAGAATGGCACATCCAGAACCTGAACCCGAAACGGTATGGTTAACAGTTCCGTCTTCATTTTCAGTACCGGGAACCAAAGCGATACTCCACTGTCCCTGAATTTCCGGAGCGGCCTCGGTTAGCTGTGTATAGGTTGTGTAGACATCTATACCAAGCGGCATTGTACCGCTTCTGAATCTATTGTAAAAGCTTGCAACAGTCGGAATACGGTATTTTGTGTAAAGCTCAGTCCAAAAAGTAAAGGCTTTAAACGAAATGGGGTCATCCAAATTGCAATGGTTAAGGTCTTTATTGTAAAGGCTTCCGCCGTGCTGCTGCAATATAGAAGCAAACAGGTTAAGACCTCCAACACCCGTATTAACCGTTGTAGCGGCAGTTATTTGCGTATAAGGCAAATAAACCTGTAAATTATTTTTTTGGATTGTAGCGGTAGTTTGCAAAAATTCGTCCCATGTTTTAGGAACGGTAAGACCTAAATCCTCAAAAATATCCGTTCTGTAAAACATAATATAGAAAGACTGTGTATCAGGTAAGGCATAAACACCGCCGTTATACATATAAGGAACCTCAGCCGAATCGCCGAATCTTTCCAAAACCTGCTCGAAATCGTCGAACTGTGATAAATCGTAAAGTGCGCCTCGCATTGCAAGATTGACAGGCTCTGTACGGGACATATGAAGTGCTAAATCCGGCTGAATACCTGACATTATACCCTTTATAATCGAAGCATTTGTAAGCTCAAGATTAACCTTTATGCCGGTTTGAGGGGTAAAGCTTTCCCTTATTAACGAATTGAGTACCATAGCCTGATCGCGACCCCAGTTAACCCAAATTTTAAGGGTGCCTGAATCATCATCGCTTGAAAGATTTATGTAATCCTTAGTAAATGAAACAAAAAACTTTTTAATGGAAAATAAAGTACTTTTCGCAAATGAAGCATGGGGATTTTCATTAGCTCCCACAGCCGTAAGCTGAATTTGGTCGATAGAGAGCGGCATTCCCTTCATTTCATACAGCCAAGAACCGAGCGTAGTGTAGTTTGAATAATAATCCGATATATAGTTTTGTGCCGTGTAAGGATTTTCAAGCATATCCTTAAGCACGCGCTTCATATTATTGATTGCGGCTATGTACTGACTGCCCCTTTTGCCTGAGAGTGCCTCCATTGAGGCGGAAAGTCCGTCTAACGCATCATAATATTCTTTAAGCCTGTCGTTCATATTAAGAACCTGCTTAAACAAATCATAATCGCGGTTAGCGTCGGGAGAAGTGCTTGTTATTGTAACAATGTCAAGATAAAGATCGCCGATTTTTTTGACCATATCTTCCAAAACAACATAATATTTGGAAATTTCGCCCATTGTAACTGCCAAGGAAAGCTGATGCTTACCTTTTGTTAAATAAAACAAATAGGGATTGTTTTCATCGTCTGAAAGAGCACCGTATTGCCAACCGATTTTATAATCAAAGGAAAGGCACTTGGCTTCTTCAAAGGGGGTTGCACCGTCGATTTTAAGCCACCTGAAAGAAGAACCGTTAATAAGTTCGGACTGCTTGTAATTCAAAGCAATTTGGTAAAGACCGTCTTCCGGAACTTCAATTTCCCACACAAGCTCCTCACGCGGAGATTTCCAGTTGGTAGAGCCGATATAATTAAGCACAGATTTATTTATGCTGTTGGGATAAATATCAGCTGACGTGGTATCTGATTTTGGAACAAGCGAACGTGTCGATTTAATAACGGCAGCTTCGCCCTGAACGGTTTTAGCATCACCGGAATACTCTTTATATCCCAATTTTTTATATTCCTCAACAAGAGAGCTGTATGACTTAACCTCTTCTGGAGCGGTAAATGTGATAGATGCAATTGCAACAGGTCCGTTGCTTTTAACAAGGGTCAGAGTATGCTCGCCTTTTGAAAGTGCAAGCTTAATATCTTCAACAATGACGCCCTTGGGGTCATAAAGATTTTTTGTAATATAGCCCTTAACCTCAGTCTGGTTTGGCGCATATTGGTTACCCTTGTCATCGGTTTTAATGTCGCCCTCATTACACCAAAGGCGCGGAAGCTCAAGCGAATTTGCCGTTTTAAAGGGATACTCTCCGTCTACCATTAAGCCGATTTCTATATTAGAGCCGTTATCCGGTAGCGGAAGATATTTAATACTCACATTGTAAATAGCATCGCTCTCGCTGTTAAAGCTCCAAGTAACACTTCCGCTGTTTTCTTCCCACAAAAGCACATTGGATTCACCCTCATACTCAGCTACAGCGATAGCTTCAGCGCCCTCCTGTGAAGCAAAGGCGCCGCCTGATATAACAGTTTCGGCAGTTGCATCAGGAAAACCGGCATCTTTTAAGTATAAATCATAATCGGTAAGAGCTGCTGCTTCCGCCTTTTCGGCAGCAACAGGCTGTATATCGGTTGAGAGACCTACGGTTAAAAGCTGAATAGATAAAATAACTGCCATAAGGCGTTTGTGCTTTAGTTTCATTTTCAGACCTCGCATTATTTTCGATTACGTATAATTTGCGGGCTTACAGGGGCTTTACCCTGCTTATGCCCGATATATAGATTTTATTTTCAGCGCTTTGGGGCTGTAAAAAAAACAGCCCCTTTATTTTCGATTCTATTCTTAATGTTGTGGTAGAGTTTAAATAAACTTTTAAGGCTCCCTTGTGTAATAAAAGCCTCTATTATCGACTTTGCAATAGAAAAGCTAATATCGGCTTTTTGGCAAACTAAGAATGTGTTTTTTTACAGCCCCGCTGATTTGTGAGAACAGCCTTTAAAAAGCTGTAGACAAAAAGCTTAAATCAGCCTTCAGCAACCGATTTAATGATTTTGTTACCCTCTGCAATGCAGTTATCGTAAATTCCCTTAACCTTTGCAATTGCGGTTGTAAGTTGTTCAACCGGAAGCCAAAGCATATCATAGTTTACGTATACATCGTCGGGATAAACCAAGCGGTAAAGACCGCCGGCGGGGCTTAAAGTGCCCTCTTTTGTTGCCGCAACGGTTTTGTAATAGATTTCTTCTGCTTCGTCGCTTATGAATATTTCACTCTTATCATAGTTATTTATATCGAGGAAATAACGCATGAAATAAGCCGCAGCTTGCGGGTTTTTAGAGCCCTTGCAAATACCGTAAGCTCTCCAACCGGGGTTGGTGGGATAGCTTTCGTCGGATGCATTCTTCTTGGGCATGAATGTTACGCCGACATCATCCGTATTCATACTTGCCAAGCCGCCTGATTTGCGTATGCACCAGCCGCCCGTGAATACAAGACCGACATTGCCGTCCACAAAGCTGCCCGAACCCGAAGGTGTAAGATCAGCCTGACCGGCTATTTTAAGATTCTTAAAGTAGGTATATGCCTCAACAATAGCGGGGTTGTTCATATTATTTACAAATTGTTGCTTATCGCTGTCATAAAGAGCATAATTACCGCCGTATGCGGCTGTGAAAGCGTCTGCATCAAAGCATGCGCCCTTTATGTCATCACCGATTGCGGAAACCTCTTTTATAACCTTTTTGGCTGTATCCCAGTTCCAGTTGTCTTCTGCAACATATTCTGCAGGAGTTTTAATTCCGTTATCGTCAAATATTGTTTTGTTCCAAAGTGTGTATGCCTGACCCATGTCCCACGCAGTGTTTTTGGCGTTTAAGAAATAGGTTTTACCGTTGATGGTCGAATTTCTTACAAACTCCTGATCCCAGAATTCGTCATTTACATCAATGTAATCGTTAAGGGGCTGAGCTACTGAAAGTGTTTGCGGAAAAATAAAGTTATCAACAATCATATCAGGCGCTTGATTAGCGGCTATTAATGCGGTAAGCTTGGTAATGTACTCATCCTGCGGAACAACAACCAACTCAGCTTTAATGCCTGTAACATCATAAAAGCTTGAAAGCACATCTGCCGCCTCGTTTTGTTTATGGTCAATCCAGGTTGCAAATTTAACCGTGGTATCAAGCAGCTCTGCCGGGATGTTATCATAGAAGCTTAAATCGCCTGTGGTAACACCGCCTGCGGAGGTGTTATTCTTCTCGGAGGAATCAGGGTTATTCTTATCACCGCAACCTGCCATTGAAAATGCACTTAACATCATAAGCAGTGCCATACAAATGCAAGAAAATCTCTTTTTCATTTTAGTCTCCATTCTGCCGCCAAATCATCACAAATAGCTCATAAAATCTCCCATGGCGGCAAACGGAGATTAAATCGGCATTTTTAAGTTTGCCTTTAGCTTTTGTTAAAGTCAAGTAAAAACCTACTCTATATTGTGATTAGCGTGATTTTTTCACGCAGGCCATATTATATCGTTAGCCAAAGCATTTAAACTTGACTCAGGTTTAAATGCTTTGGCTAAGCCGTGGAGGCGTTTACGAACCCGCTCCAAACCGGCTAATTTTCTGTCTTTTTTTGCTGAAAATTTCATGAATACGACAGTATGCATAAAATTATGGTTCTATTCTAAATGTTGGGGTTTAGGCAATTCTCGGCTCCCCTTGTCAGAGGGAGCCAAATGAGACCCCAACATTCGCAAAATAACCAATGCTTTTAAAAATTTATCAGTTGTAAATACGAAGCTCGCCGTTATCGTTCTGATAAAGTCTTACATAGTCGATTCGCAGATCTGTGTTCCAAACCTCTGCTCCCGTAGCGGGCTTAACCTTCGAATAGGTCGAATTGTAGCCCGAAACACCTGCCGAGAAAACGGGGAAAATCGCTGCCTCAAAGGCTTTGTCAACAATGGCTTTTTGCTCTTCTGTGAGAGCACTCTTTTCAAGGCGTTGAATTTCTTTTCCGTCTATGTACCAAACAATGCGATCGGGTTGCCAATCAACACTGTAAATGTGGAATGTATTCCACTCAGTCGGAGCGTTTTCATCCGTTGTATAGAAATATCTGCTATCTTTATCGTTAAAGTAGCTGTTAACTCTTGACCAAGTATCTTTGTCTTCGTCTGCAGCATCACCGGCTGCTGCATGGTAATTAAGAGTACCAGCACCGTATTTCACGGTGTTTTCATCATATTTGTAGTTGCTTGCTCTTGCAAAGTTTTCAAGCAAGTCTATTTCGTTTGTTGCGTCGAAACAAGACTGCTTATCATGAAAACTCCAAAGCCAAATTGCCGTTGCGGCACCGCTGTAAGGATCTGCTATTTTAGCACGGGTTTCATAAAGACCGTATTTGAAAGCAACCTTATTTTCGGTTGAAACTGCACTGCCCTTAATATGCTTTGAATCTGTATCATTTATCATCGGCAGTGACAAAACACCATAAGCTTCCCATATTAGTTCGTCGCGGGCGTTAACCGTTTTATATTCGTCGGTCTCGCTGGCATACGGAGTCTCTCTGGACGGATTGAAGCCGGTCCAAACAGATTTGTCAACATTGCCGTCGTTAAATTCGTCACCCCAAGAATATCTGTAAGCCGAACCGAAGAAAGAAGGCTTGCAGGTGAAGTTGATGTTGTGCTTAAAGCTTAAAAGCTTTCCGTCTGATTTTGTTACAAATTCGGTAAGACGGTTTATTGCCGCCGCAAGAACATCATCATTTCCCGTGGCATCAGCTATACCGGCGGAAATTATAACCTTTTTGCCTGAAAGCTTGATAACATAACTGCCTGCCTCAAGACCTGCAACCTCTTCACCGATCAAGATTTGGTAATTGCTCTCGCTTGATGCGGTAAGCTCAACACCGAGTGCCGTTGCCAAATTTTCAGCGGCGGCTGTTACCATAACGGTTCTCAATTCAGTCGGAAGAACTACGCTGTAGCCCTTTGCGTTTGCGCCCGCAAAATAAACACCGCTTGTGGGGGCTTCAAGTGCTTTAGCGCCTAATAAGCCCTTTCTCAGGCTTGCAATAGCGGTTGCCGCATCCACCGTTCCGGTGCCGTTTAAGTCAAGCTCGGGTGCGGTTGTAATATCAACCTTTTCCTGTGCTGACAGCTTCTTGGCACGAACAAGGTCCAGAATCGAGAATTCTCCGTCAGCATTTATGTCGCCTAAAACTGCATCATTTGCCTCATAGCCGGCATATATTTTTGCGCCGTCAAGTGCAAGGTCATCAAATGTAGCAGGTGTAGTACATTCACTGTCACTGTACCAGCCTGTGAAAGTAAAGCCCTCTGCTGTGGGAGCGGTAAGCTCCTCAATAGAAATAATATCCTTTGTTTTAGAGCCATTCAGGTCTACAACCGTAACTCTCTTTCCGTCCCAAACCGTAATAGAAATATCATCAATTAATATTTCAGTTCCTGTAAGTGATGTTGCACAAAGCCAAAGTCTGTAATCATCCGAGCCGGCTTCGGGAATAATATCAACACTAACGGTGTTCCACTTGCCTATTTCCACAGTATTTCCGCTCACATCGGTGAAACCGTTTTCAATACTGGATCTTTCAAAGCCTGTTAAAATCTTTATATTTGTAGATGCCGGGACAATACTACCGTATGTACCCCAGCTGTCGCCGCTGGTGCCGTAGCCTACAAAAAGAGTATTACGCCAACCGCCTACTTGTTCAGCTAAGTCAGAAGCATTATTAGTGCAGCTTGCAACCTTATATTTAAGTGTTATATTGTAAGCCTTTCCGTGCTCCATGGTTATGTATTGCATACCGTCATTAACAAACCAAAGGTTGGCATCCCAGTCTATCATTCCCCAAGCGGAGTTACCCGTACCGACAAAGTAACTGGGAACGCTTGCCTTTAATACCTTATTTCCGCTATCCTCTGCAGCAGAAAAGACATTGTAAGTTGCACTGTTTCTTCCGGAAACTACTTGACCTGCAACATTGCCGTTAATGATAGGATCAATACCGTAAGAGGTATCTTCAAAGGTTATGCCCATTTCCTCGGTCTTTTCGGCTACAACAACATCGCTTATATAAATTTCAGTGCCTGTTAAAATGCGTGTGAACATCCAAAGTCTGTAATCATTAGCACCGGCTTCCGGGGTTATTTCAAAGTTTGCCGTTGTCCACTGACCGACCTTAATAACTGTGCCGTTAATGTCCTTATGTGTTCCGGCATCAATAGCGGGCTTGTCAAAACTGTCAATAACATATGTACGCGCGTCTCCGGGGGTAATATCTCCGTTTTCATACCAATTGGCAGCTTTTGTACCGTAGCCGAACAAAAGTGCATTGCGACGCCAGTTTACACTTGAATCAAGCTCGGAAACCTGTTTCGTGCAGCTGTTAAGCTTGTAACGAACCGTTACAGTGTATGTTTTGCCTGCTTGAAGGGTTATAAAGCTATCGCCGTTATTTAAGAACCAAAGACCTGTGTCCCAATCGCATATTCCCCAATTACTGTTAGGTGCTGTAAATGCAGACGGAACACTTATCTTTAACATTTTTTCATCGTTTTCCGTAATTGAAGAAAAAGCATTATATGTTCCACTTCTTCCCGCAACTACAGAATCACCAATTGAGCCGTTTATAAGCGCTTTTGAAAAATCAACATGGGAAACTGTTTTGTCTTTTTCAACAACCTTAATATTATCATAGCAATATGTGTTGCCGGTTAGCATGCTCGAGAAAATGTAAAGCTTGTAATCATCACGACCGGATTCGGGGGTGATTTCATACGTAACGGTGTTCCACTGACCTTCCTTAACTGTATTTCCGCAAGTATCTGTTAAAGCGGCGCCGGTGTTATTGTTTATTACAGTGCCGTCAGATTCAACGCTTTTAACCTCAAAATTATCAATAACTTTGGTTGATACACCCAGTGTAAAGTTTCCGTATGTGCCGAAGTCATCTTCACCCTTGCCGTAACCGATATAAATGCAGTTACGCCAATTCTGTGAAAAGCCCTCCAGCGCAGATGCTGCACTTTCCAACATATAATCGAATGTTACGGTGTATGTTTTGCCGGGTTCCAAAACCACAAAGCTTTTGCCGTCATTTACACGCCAAAGTTCTCTTACAAAATTGTCGTGCCAATCTAGCCAGCCATAAGGGTCATTTTTCCATTTTTCGTTCAGCTCTGCCTTTAAATATTTGCCGGAGCTTCCCTCTACCACGTTTAGACAGTTATAATCACCATTATAGCTTGAAATCAATTCACCGTCTATCTTACCCGTGGCAAGTGCGCTGTCATTATCAAAATCAACCGACATAACATCAATGTCGCCGCGGTTTTTAACCTCTGCAAAAACCGAAGTCGGGATTATTCCCGCAAGCAATGCCACACAACATAAAATACTTAAAAGCTTTTTAATTGTTTTTGTTTTTAACATAGTAAATCCTCCTTATAAATTATAACTTTGCCGGTAAAAGAAATGTATTTTTCGAACCTCCTTCAGTTAGTGACTTTTTATAAGAAAATTGTTTTTGCCATAGCTTCAGTCACATTTATCATATTTTAATAGCATGAATGCTATATAAGTGGTAAATTTTCCGCAATTGCTTTATTTATCGCTGTTCTGATTTGCAAAAGCTGTTCTGCCGAAACAGCGCGAGTATTAAAGGTAAGCTTTTCGCCGAACAGCCCGTCAAGCAAGGTGCAGGTTTTTTCCTTTCCGATAAGTGATTCAAGCAGCTGCAGTGCACGCATATCATAAATCCCTTCACCGAAAACCTTAAGCCTTAGTGACTGAATTGCCGTACCGTCCCGTCCGGGATAAACCACATGGGAGCCACCTGTCATTGTAGGAGTACAACAGCAGTCATACACGCCGTAGCTCATTGCGCCGTAGCAATAATTGTATCCCCAGCTTAAAAAACCTTTTATACCGTATCGGTACATCTGCATTCCGATCACACGGTTGCGGTAAGACGGATTTTCAATCAAACGGCTGCTTAAATTATCATCGGTTTCGTCCCCTGTATAATAGCACCACATATTATCACACTTATCAATAAAGTGGTTGATAAAATTTATTGCAACAATAAGTTCTTTAATAATCCCTTCGCTGTATAAGGAATAATCCGAAGCGGCATCTGTGCAAAGGGTGTCACCAATATATTTTTCAACATATTCTTTTGCCGCCTTATAGTGCTCTTTTGATTTTTCAGGTGGTTCATCCGAAATGTGGTAAAACACCCTATCGGTAAGGTTTTCACTTTCCAAGAATTTTTGGAGATCGATTAAATACTGCGAAAGAAAGTTCTTATAATCCTCGCCCATAGCTTCGGTTTCCCAGCCGAAAATTTGCTCCTCACCGTTTTCGGTTTCGGCAATAATCTTGGGGGCATATTCCGCACCCCATTGTGTAAACAGGTGGCAATGCTCGAAGTAAGCTGTACCTGCCGCGGTGCAAACATCAATAAACCGCTTCATAAGAGAAAAATCAAATCGGTATTCGGTTTCGCCGCTGTTTTTATAAGCCTTAACCTTAACCAGCTGAGCGGTTTTACGCTCGCCCCCCACATAGGTATCAAGCGGCGGTGTGAATGCAGGCAAAAGTACCGTGTTCATACCGTTTAACGCGCCCTTTGCGGCGTAATCCTGCAAAATTTCAAAAAAAGCATCATCAAAAAGCTTTACATTGTGCATATCCGCAATGCAGTCACAATGCAACCAGTTAGTATACATAAGTCGCTGCGGGGGAAGCAGTGCATCGATTATCTCAAGTGTGAAATCAAGTGTTGCGAGACATTCCCTGCTAATGCGTGAAAAAAGCTTTACCGTTATTTTATGACTGCCTGCCGCAACAGTTTGCTTGCCCCCGTCATTCACGGTAAACCAAAGCGACTGCCAAACACCGCCGATTGCGTTAACAGGATTTCTTTCTCCGACCTCGCAATAATGCGGTTCCCAAGGGTAACCGGCCTTTATAATTTGAGAATTAACACCGCGCGGTAAAAGCATATCAGGATAAAGGGCGGTTTTTCCGCCGCAGGTATCCCCCGCTTTTTCAGGCGGTGTGTGCCTTAGAAGCGGTACATAATCAACCCGATAGGCAGAAATGGGCAGCTCACACTCGGTTTCAACATAAAGCGGTATGGAAGTACAGCCCGAAAGGCTTTCTTTTTCTTCGGCACAGTATGCCACCTGAAAAGAAAAAGCTTCATTACGCAAGGCAGATGCCTTTAAAAGCCCACCGCACGGCAATTCATCGGGAAAAACTTTATGTAAAGAGCTTAATAATTTTGTTTTAAGCAAATAGACCCTCCCCGAACGATTGTCAAATTTCAACATATAAATTATACTATTCTAAGTGATTTTTGTCCATTGGTTAATGCGACTTATATATTAACAAATATCTAAAAATACGACACGTCCCCAAAAGGTTTAATTTGCTGTTTTTAATGAAAAGTCTTCCATTTTTGGCTAATTTAGTCTTATTCCATCCGATTAATTCTTTATTTTTAATTGATTTTGTTGAAAATTTATGCTATAATATTTTTGCAAAACTTTGTTTTTGCGAATTTTTATGAGCCTTAACAAGGCTTAAACCCTCATATTTTCGAAAAGGAGACGTTGTCAATATGTATGAAGTGCATAGTTACTATTGGAATAAGTCACCTTACGTCAATTACAAGGACGATTTTCCGGAGGATAGTGATTTATTTGTTGTTTGTGTAGGTTTTTCAAAGCTTAAAACACTGCCTTATTTTGACACAATACATAACAGCCGCAAGGACTACCAGCTTATATATGTCAACAACGGAAATATGCATTTTATCGCTTGTGACGGTACTGAACAAATTGCTCCAAAAGGCAGCTTTTTGCTTTTTAAGCCGGGTGAGCGTCAGCAATACACAATGTATCTTAAGGATAATACTGAATTTTACTGGATTCATTTTGCAGGCAAACAGGTTGAACCCTTGCTACGTCACTTTGACTTATTTGAAAACAGATTTTACAACTTCCGTCCCAATCCCGAAATACCGATTATTTACAACAATATTATTGACTGTTTAGAACAGCGTGCGCCGTATTTTTGCGAGCTTTGCGCGGTTTATTTGCAGGAGCTTATTTTAAAGGCGGTTAAATTCAATATTAAAATGAGCATAAAAGAGGATATTCCACCAATACTTGAAAAAATTACAAACTATATTGAAGAACATTTTAACGATAAAATATCTATTGAAAAAATTGCTAACGACAATAATCTTTCATCAAGAATGTTACAACGTTATTTTAAGAAATATTATTCTGTTACGCCTCAGCAATATATAACTGATATTCGCATCACAAAGGCAAAGAAATTACTTTGCTCAACCAATTCAATTGAAAAAATAGCTCAGGCTGTGGGCTTCTCCGACGCAATGTATTTCAGCACCGTTTTCCATAAGGTGACCGGTCAAACTCCAACCGAATACAAGAAGTCTATACAAAACCGTTATATTAAAATGTAAGCTTTTGCATCAAAAGCAAACGATATAAAATACTTCTGCGGCAGAATAAAAAACAGGCAGTTGCTTAACAGCAGCGCCTGCAAAAAGACTTATTCAAACACCAACATTGACGCCGAATTCGGCAAATGTTTGATATACCGCCACTCAATATTTTTTAAATACTGAAGCCGGCGCTTACACAAATTGATTATGTTTTAAAGAAATGCTTCTCAACTGAGGCACAGAGATAGTATAACCTTGTTCCGATTCTAATATATGTAAAGTCGCAAACCCAAACGGAGTTAGGTTTTGATTGATTAAAATCCTGTGCAAGAATATTTTAACAGGCACCATTGTCGGACTTTGAATAACTGTTTCTATCTTCTCCGCAAATTTTTATGTGGTTAGCATATTTCTTTAGCTTTTCCGTGTATTCTACAAGCTTGTCGTAAATCCTTTGTTCTGCGGATTTGTGATGTCCTCTACGCTCAATAAATATTCTCACTTGTTGCCCAAGCACCAAAAGGCATGCATGGAAAAATTGGAAGCTATATATTATTAAAACAAACGAAGTCCAACTAATTTGTTGGGCTGTTACATTTGAGGCACATATTGTTGACCTTTAGGATAGTAATTTTCAGGAAGTACCCATGCGGTAATTCCAATGCTATTCAAATACTTTAAAAACTGTCGTATTACGGAAGCACGCGAACAGTGATTTGCAGAAGTTTCATGCATTGTTTTTGCACACCAATGAGTAACCACTTCTTTTGTAAGCGTTACATTGTTTGGATAGTGTAATACAAGATAACTGTCAAATCTTTTTAAAATACCCGGTTCAGTGGAGTATTTATAGCCTAAAGAGCGTTTTAGGGAAATGAAATTATACATTTCTTTCTTAAACGGTCCTTCGAAAATTTGTTCAGCCAAGGCTAATCACCTCCTCGAAATCCAACGGACATTCTGCCAACCGTACCATATCCACTTTTAGATATACAGCGGTTGAATTTGTATCCAGATGTCCTATTATGTCAGATATGACGGGAAGCGGTGTATCTTTTTCAAGAAGTACACTTGCCATAGTATGTCTTAAGCTATGCATTCCACGGTGTTTGCCGGATATTGAGATATGAGCTTTTATCATATACGCCTTTATTATTTGGTGTAAATGGTCGCCTTCTGAAAAAGGTAAAAAAGGTGCTGTATGTCGTAGAAAAATATACGGACTTTCAACCTTAGGTCTTCCGTATTTTAAATAGTCAATCACAGCCCATCCAACATCTTGCACAAGTGGCAATTCTAAAGGTTGTTTCGTTTTTGACTGAATAAAATACAACTTATTTTCAGACCAGTTAAAGTTCTCGAATTTAAGAGCTTTAATATCGGTACAGCGCAGACCTAACCGGCAGGCGATTAATATGATAGCATAGTCTCTTTTCCCTTTTGGACTTCCGCGATCAATTGCTCCAATTAATTGTTTTAATTCCTCTTTTGTCCATACGGAAGGAATGGATGTTTGTTTTCGTGCTTTTACCATTGACATATCTGCCGCAAAATCTTCTGTAATAACACCTTTGTTATACAGAAATCGGAAAAAAGCATGTAATGAACAAATGTGTTGCTCCACAGTTTTATAAGTGAAACCGGATAAAGTTTGAATATAGGAATAAATAATTTCTATATTTACTTCATCGAAATTTAACATATTGTTTGATGTTAAATAATCCATCATATAAGAGGACTGTTTCACATAATGGTCTGTGGTAACAGGCGAATAGCCTTTTTTAACACAATGCTCTTGAAATTGTTGTTTTATCTCTAGAAAAAATGGGTTCGTGAGTATTTCCTTGTGCTTCATATAACGCCGTAATACAGCGTGATGAAGTTGGAAATCTCCTACCATTCTAATGACACGCAATTCTTGCGTTTCAGCTTGCGGTAGAACTCTTGCAAAGTCATCTTGCGTTATGCCGAAAAACTCATAAACAAAGTCTATACCGAGTTGTTCCGTATAGTATTGCTCACCTCGTTTTTCTGCATATTCCATTAACTGTTTCCAACGCCTGCGATAAAAGGTCATACTTCCTTTAGTATAGCCCAACCGCAGAAGCTCTTGCTCAAGTTCGGAAATAAGTGTGGATAATGGTTTCTTGTCCATAGTTTACCTCCAATAAGATAATTTTGAGATTTGTTCTCATAAATATCTTAGGAGACTATGCAAAGTTACGCAAGAAAAAACAACCTATTTATGCTGTTTATAGTAATTGACTTAGCATAGTTACTTTCTTAGCATAAGGTGGAATTATAAGTCCTTTATTAGCAAACATATATTTGACAAATTTTGATTGGTTAATTGCAAGAGAATATGAATATCATCCTTATACGAAACGATATAAGGAACGCCGCGCTGCTTATCAACAGATGAAATTGAAAGGTCATGAACCTACATATTTAGTTCGGTATGCAGATGATTGGGTAATACTTACCACAAGTGAAGAAAACGCCAAGAGATTATTAAAGAAGATAAATAAATACCTCAAAAATTGTTTGAAGTTAGATTTATCGCTTGAAAAGACTCTGATTACAGATATGAGAATTCGTCCTGTTACTTTCTTATCGTATGATTTGAAATTTGGTACAACAAAAGAGGGTAAAAAGGCACCGATGTTATATCCTAATATGAAAGCAGTAAATAAAGCGGTAAAAGAAGCGTTTGATATTGTGAAAAAGGCAAGATACAGTCCTGATGATTCATGGTTTGCCATAAATATTGAACGGGCAAATGAAGTGTTGGTAGGATTAAGCAATTACTTTAATAAGGGTATAAGCAAAAAAGTTTTATCCAAAATAGACCATCGAATGTTTTGGACATTGTTTAAAGCATTTGAATCATATTATCGGTATGATAAAAAGACAACTTTGATGAAGAATCACTATGTATCTATGAATATGTTGGGAAATCGTATCCCTCGCCATATGAAATATACAGGTAAAACATTTGCAATCAAGGTTGATGGTATTTGGATTGGATTGACGCATTGTAATATTACACCTGTTAAGTATAGCCGAAACTTCAATCAGGAAATGACGCCATATACAGAAAACGGACGCAGACTATATGCAAAGTTGATGGAAAAGGTATCGCCGTTATGTAGACCGGCGATATACAAAACAGATACTTTGTTTCAAGCACTTCAAACATTTAACAGAAAAATGTGTAATTTTGAATTCTATATGAACAGAGATTATGCATTTAATCGGGATAGAGGAAAATGCAGGGGTTGCGGATGTTACCTTTATGGTTCAAACCCTCAATGTCATCACATAAATCCGTTCTTACCGATTAACGAGGTAAATAAAGTTAAAAACTTGGCTACGCTTTGCCAAAATTGTCACTCAATGATACATGGTAATCAAGAAATTAAAGGCACCCCAAAGCAAATTGATAAGATAAAAAGATTTCAAAAACAATATGCTGACGGAAAAATCAAGGCTGAAAAACGGTTAAATCAAAAATAAAGCAGTTTATGTTGTGAAGCATTATAACTGTACATAGGAACAAATTATTGATGGCAAGCCGTGTGCGGTGAAAGCCGCACGCACGGTTTAGGGTGGGGGAAAATTCGGAGACAACCTCAAAGAATTACCTATCACTATCCGACATCGCAAGCTATCTGTCGGGCGGCAGGCTGTTTATTGGGCTTACTGGAGTACAGAATGTCCGGTACTTAAAGGAGATTGTAACCTCCTTGCACCCAAAGCGAATAGTCGAATGCTTGGATATGGATGTTAGAACCAATCCGCAGGTGCAGAGAGCGCAGTCCAAAATACAGGCTATCTGCACCCCGCTTTGCGAGGAATATAAACGCTTTTTCTGGCCCAAAGAGCAGAAAGGAATCGATGATTTTATGCTGTTTATGAAGCTTAAAAAGGAACACGAGGAAAAAATCAAGGAGGAAAACTATGTTTGAACCCTGTAAAGTCGAAGCAATGGTAAATTCCACAGGTAAAAGAAAAGAGGTATTCATTGTCAAGTACGACGACGTTAATCACTGCAAGGCTGTTGTTGACAACAAGCTATGCACCGCGATTTACAACACCTTTACCGGACTTTTCTATGTAGACGATAGGTTTGGAGTAATTGACAGCCTTAAATAATAAACAGGAGGAAAAATATATGCCGGAAATGCAATCTTTTATGGGAGTAAACGAGGGTAGCGGAGGAATAATCGGCAAGCTGCTGTATTATTCCACCTCAAATATTCTGATTCCTAAAAACACATTTGTGCAGCTCGGGAAAGCCTTCAATTTACCGAAGGTCAAGCCTGCTCGGGAATCAAAATCCAGCGCCTACCGTTACGCGACAACGGCGCTTAAGGAGCGCGTAGTGACCAAGGACCTAAGCGGTACGCATATCTACAGAATATACTGCCGCGACAACAAGCAGGACACGTCTGCGGTTATCTGCAGAGAGCTTGTAAAAGAAACTATGAACGCCACCACAAACAGCTACAAAAAGCTTGCAAACATAGCCTTTAAGCGTGAAACAGAGGAAATGTATTACGACAATCTTGCAGACGACGCCGATGTTAATGCGGAAGACTACTGTCAACAGGCGCTTACCCTGTTTGAGAAGTTCAGGAATTGCTACAATTCCGACCACGTCGATTCGGTAGTGCAGTATCTGCTCGATAAAATGCAGGCGGTGAAGATAAACATTCACGGAAATCTGTATTTTATACCGAGCACCCACCTGCCCCTTCTTAACGTGCTGGAGGATTATATCGAGGCGCTTTCCAAAAATAATATTAACGACGGAAACGTATCGTCCAACAGTATGTTTGTAGCCGACGACGAAAAACAGCGCGAGAAAATGGCGGCTGAGTTTTATATGAACTACCGCCGCGACATCGAAGCCTACGAGGAGCGCATACAGCACTTTATCGACAACGGCTGCGATTCTGCCGCTGTAATCGAACGATGGCTTAAGAAAATTGAGGCGCTGAAGCTAAAAAAGGCGACCTACGAACAGGTACTTAAACGCCAGCTTGACGACCTCGACCGCGATTTTGCTCTTTTACAGATGCAGTCGCAGGAGTTGTCCGTCAGAGCCGGAAAGAACCAAATCAAAATGCCCTTAGCGGCATAAAAACAGCACCGTCTGCCCTATCAGGGTAGACGGTGTTTAATAATTTCCCTTTACTGTTTTCTAAATCTTTTTTTCTCAACAGATTTAATATAGTTTTTCTGCAATTCCTTTGGCTTATAGAAAAATTCCACCTCTGATTTTGTAAGTAAATTCTTTTCTCTTTTTTGTTTCAATAATTCAACGGAGCAAATAAAATCCGCAACCTGCAACAAAAAATACTTTTTCGGAGAAGCGTTTTTAAATTCGACTGTTAATTTGGTATTTAAAATCGCATTAAGTATATAGCTTAGTTCGCTTTGCCCATTATCGTAATATACAATAATTCTGTCAAACGAATGAAAATACTCCATATTGTCGCTTATAAATCCTGCCAATTGTTTAGCTATGCTCGCAGACAATGTATGCTTATTTTTACACTCTCTTTTATTTACAACGATATTGAAATAGCTTATCGGACAACACATTGTAAAACGCAACATTTTATTCAGTATTCTTCTGCGCTCATCTATTGTCAAATTATTATACGGATTTTCTTTACGTATTATGGGATGTGTATGAATATACTCGTCATTTATATTTGCTTCAGACAGCCAATTTTTCAAACGCGAAATATGACTTGTAATATCGTCTCCCTGATTATGAAATACCAGGGTCACAATATAAAACGGTGATTGATTTACGGTTTTTCCAAAATCGCCTGATTCGTCTATAAAAATGCTGAGCTCTTGCATATTAAACATCCTTTTTATAAAAAAGCGGCGGGGAATATGCTCCCCGCCTGCGATGGCCCCAGAGCTTTCGCCCAAGCCAATGCTTTAAGACACATAGTATCTTTTGCATTATTATAATATCATATTTTCTTAAAAAAGTCAATATTAAATAATGCACATATGTGTCATTATTATTATATGCTGATTTTTGAAAATGAATAATAAATAATAAATTATTACAATTTACTGCACTCATCAATTATATTTTCAACGATACGAAGCATTTCGGGCGAAAGGGTGCGGAGCTTCTCCGATAAAATAAGCAAATCCTTGTCTACTATATCGCCCGTCAGCAGATAATCCGCGCTGACCTCCAAAGCATTCGCCAATTTAATAACATTTTCGGGTCGCATTGCGCGTTTCCCCGCCTCGGCGTATGAAACAAACTGCGGTGTAAGGTCGCCCTTTTCGGCGAGCGCCTCCTGCGTAAGACCCAACTTCTTGCGGCGTTCGGTTATTCTTTTTCCTATTTCGGTAAGCTTTATCTCATCTTCGGTCATCATATCGTCCTCACTTCCTTTTTGTTTAATTATATCCACAACACAATAAATTTTTAATCGCGTATTGTTGATATATACACAGTATGCGATATAATAAACAAAAAATAATTGGAGATATGAATATGAAAGAAAAAACCGCTTGTTTTACAGGGCACAGGGATATTCCTCATAGCGAATTAAAGCAAATATCAAAGGCTCTTAAAAAAGCAATATGCGAGGCTTATGAGAACGGCTACCGTTGTTTCGCTTCGGGAGCCGCCGTCGGGTTAGACCTTGAAGCCGCCGAAACGGTTTTATCCTTAAAAAGAAAATACCGAGATATAAAGCTTATTCTTGTTATTCCCTGCCCCGAGCAAACTAAATACTGGTCGGAAAAGGAAATTAAAAGGTATGAAAAAATAAAATCGAAGGCAGATAAAACCGCCTGCGTTTCAGATCATTATTTTAACGGCTGTATGCAAAAGAGAAACCGTTTTCTTGTGGACATCAGTAGCTTGTGTATTCGTTATCTTACGGAAAAAACAGGCGGCAGGCTATTATTCAGAAGTCCCGAGGAAATCGCCGAGGATATACGAAAGCGGGTAAAATTTGAGCTTGGCATAACCGTCTCTGTCGGGGTATCTTGGAATAAAATATTTGCAAAGCTCGGCTCGGACTACAAAAAGCCCGACGCCGTAACGGTTATAAACAGAGATAACTACAAGGAAATTGTGTATCCCCTGCCTGTGTCCGACCTTTTAATGGTGGGTCCCTCCACAACGCAAAAGCTTAAAAACCACGGGATATACACTATCGGCGAGTTAGCCGACGCCCCTCCCGAAATGTTATCCGCCTTTCTCGGCAAGATGGGTTATGTTCTTCATTCCTTTGCAAACGGATATGAAAACGCGCCCGTAGGCGTTAGCGGCAGTACTCCGCTTATAAAGTCGGTAGGCAACGGAATCACGGCACCGCGCGACCTTATGAATGAGGAGGATATTAAGTCGGTGCAGTATGTTTTAGCGGAAAGCGTGGCGCGCAGACTTCGCGAGCAAGGGTTAAAGGGAAAAGTCGTATCAATCGGAATAAGAGATAAAAACCTGTTTTCCTTTACACGGCAAAGCAAGCTGTCAAGCGCGACCAATGACACAAGAAAGCTGCAAAGCACCGCCTTAAAGCTTTTTAATTCCAACTACAGCTTTGAGACAATGCCGCCCGTCCGAGCGCTTACGGTGAGCGTGTCCGAGCTGTGTGACGAAAACGATTCCTTTCAGCTTGATATGTTTGAGGACAACGAGCTTGCCGAAAGATTAGACCGTCTTAATCACACGGTAGACGGACTAAAAGACCGTTTCGGTTCAAACTGTGTGAGACAGGCGTTTTTATTAAAGGACGAAAAGCTTACCGGCTTTGACCCTTATGAGAAAAATATAATTCACCCGGTATCCTATTTCAGATAAGGAGGTTTTTGTATGTGCCGTAAGGTATTTGTAGACGTTAACGCGAATTTTAAGGCTGACGGCACTATAATTCCGTTAAGTATAAAATGGGAGGACGGTACGGTTTACCGAATAGACCAAATTATTAAGGTCTGCCGAGCCGCGTCCCTTAAAGCAGGAGGCGCAGGCATACGGTATACCTGCCGCATCGGAAACAATATAACAAATATATTCCTCGAAGAAAACGCTTGGTTTGTAGAGGCAAAAAAATAGCCCTAAATTCGTGCATTAATTACATTTGAATTTCGCTTCTTTTGTGGTATAATGGATAGCGTTTTGGGGGTATTGATATGGGGAAAAGAGAAAAATATTATATTGCCGTAAACACGGGAGAAAAATATCCGCTGTTAAAGGATACGATTACCTGCACCGAATATTTTGCCGAGGCAATGGTATTTAACGATATTGTCGCTGTTTACAGGTATATTGAAAAACACGGGCTCGAAAAACTCGCTACAGTAATTAAGGCATAAAAAACTGCCGGCTTCTTTTTTGAAGTCAGCAGTTTTTAATTTATGCGCCCTTTTGATTGTCACACGGTATGCTGTAAAAAATATTCTATGATAAGTGTAATTCAGATTTTATTGCTTTTTGAAGCAATGCAGAAAAATTTATATTTGCCGATTCTGCTTCCTCATTAAGCCAAGAGGGGATCGAAACATTTTTCCTTACCGTTCGCATTTCGTGTTTTCTGCGGTACTCATCAAAATCAACATCAACTAAAGTTAAAATATCCACAGTGTTTTTAGTAACACTTTCCATGGCAGAGGGCATTGGAATATCCTTTTTTTCGTCTTGCATATAGCAACCGCACATTCCTATTGCATCCCTTGCCATTTCCATAGCTTCAGCTAAAGTTTCACCCTGTGTTCCTATTTGAAAATCAGGGATTGAGACAACATAAAAATCAGTATCTTTTGTAATAATAATAGGATAAGCCTGTTTCAAAAATATTCCTCCTAACTTATTTCAAATTACGGCGTTTAATAATAGCTTTTGCCAAAATTTCAGCTATTTCCTTATGTCTCGGTATAGCCTCAATTTCTTTTCCGTTTGTATAAACAGTATGATTGCCGCCCTCACGAACTTTATACCAACCGTTTTTCTCAAACAGTTTTATTAAATCCTTCTGTTTCATTATACACCCCTCATATCATTATTATACACACTAAATACGCATTTGTCAACATAGTACTATTTCTAAATTTTTCTTTCCTATGCCGAAAGCTTTAAGCCGTATCGCCTGCATACCTTATCAACAATGAAATCGGCTTTTTCTTCAGCGAGACTATTTGCCTCAGCCTCAGCCTTTTCGGATCTTCTGCTTACCTCTTTCAAGAGCAGCTTATATCCTTTTCCGACAGTAAAGGCTTTTGTGGTATATTCCTGCCCGTTGTTAAGCTTATTACATTTAAGCAATACCGGCGAGCAGTGCAGATAATAACCGCGCCGTTCCGAGTCGCCGTTAAACCAGTTATATCCGCCTTTCGAATAGAGCACCTCAAGACAGAGGTTATTTTCGCTCTCGGTAGGCTCGATAGGTATGTATTTTTTCATAACCTATACCTTCTTTCCAAAAATATCAAGCGCAATTTCGTCCTCTGAAAGCTTGCTTGTGCGGTAAATTTTATCGCAGAACGGCACAAGGCTGTCGCCGCAGGAGGAAAGCTTATCAAGCAATATGCCCGTCACCGTAACACGGTTTTTAAGCTTTTCCTCTCGGAATTTCTCCGAAAACTTTTCGGTTATCTCGCATTGACCGTCCGTAATTATTACCGCGTCGGCGTTTTCAAAGCCGTCCCCAATAAGCTCCATAGCCTTATTAAGCGGGGCTTCAAAGTCGGTTCCGCCGCCAAAAAAATGCGTCGCCGCAGACAGAATATCGTCGGTGGTAAATTTACCCTTTTCAAATATATCCGCCTTGACGTTAAAGCTGTTTGCAAAATGGATAAGCGCAAACTTTTTATTACCGTGCAGGGCAATATCCATAAGCGCTAAAGCAAAAGCCTTTATCCACGGAGCTATTTCGCGCGTGCTGCTGCTTTCGTCGATTAAAACCATCATATCGCCGTCGCCTTTAACGGAAGGCTCGCGCCTGCGGTACTGCTGTAAACGCTTTTCGTAATACCGCTTAAAAAACAGTATTTCGGTCTGGGGCATAGAGAGCAGAGCAAGCTCCGACGATAAACAGTTGTTTATGTCGTTGCCGCAGATAATATCGTACTTTTCTCCGAGCCCGTAGGAAAAGCTGTTTTTCCGCTTGTCGGCTATTATCTCACGGTATCTGCCTAAGATAACGGAAATCATTTTAAGGGTTTCATTCCGCCGCACCTTGTCAAGCAAAGCTTCATCTATTTCGGTATTTCCGCCGGTCGCGTCACCGTCCCCGAAAGCTCTGAGCACCGCCGACGTCTGTTCAGCCGCTTTAAGCGCCTTATCCGCCGCCAAGGAAACCCTGTCCGCAATATCCGAGGATATTTTTATGCTTTCCTCTTTAAGCTTTCCCTCAAGGTCGCGAATCTGCTTTTGCTTTTTAAATAGACGGTTAATAAGAAAAAGCCTTTTATCCCCTTTCTTCTGGGTTTTAATGCGCTCGGCAATTCCCTTTGACTGCTCTTTAAGGGTACAAATGACCTCCGAAATATCCGCCGCTTTTTTAAGAGAGGGCGTATCCAAAAGTTGCTCTGTACTCTCCGCAAAGGAGCATACCGCGCTGAAGGCAGAAAGCTTTCTGTCCTCGCAAAGTCTTTTAAGCTTTGGATAATTCCCGTTCTTTATGACACCATCGGTAAGTGACTGCTCCAAAAATCCGCCCTTTCCGTTTTTCTGCGGTTCTTTAAGATACAGGAGTGCAAACAAGGATTTCAGCGTTTGCCCTAAACCGAACCGTTTGTCCGCCCGGTCGATAATATCCGAAAGCTCGGGGGATTTGGGACAAAGAGATTTGTAAAGCATATCCGTACCTATGTTGCCATACAGATGAGTATTACTTTTCGGAATCTCCGCCGTCCAGAGCTTACTAAACCAATCGTCCGCACCGCCATAATCTTTAAAAGGATTCCTCATATACTTTTCCTTTCCGACTGTCGGACGGAAAACCGCCCGACAGCCTTTCATATTTCCTTAAAGAATTAAATTTCAGCCGGGAAAATCAGGCAGCTCGGTTCCGAACGGGTCAAAATCACCCGACTTCGTTTCGGTGTTACCCTGCGGCTCGTCTGTTTCCTTTTTGCTCTCGCCGAAATACAGATTATCCGCAATAAGCTCGACCGCCTCCCGCTTGTTACCGTTTTTGTCGGTGTATTTCCGCGTTTCAAAATGCCCCTCCACCGTGAAAAGGTCGCCTTTTTTAAAATACTTTGCCGCAAATTCAGCTGTGCCGCGCCAGGCAACAACATTGAAAAAGTCGGTGGGGTATTCATCGTTCACCTTATAGTTACGGGTGACCGCAATTCTGAAAGAGGTTACGCTGACGTTGTTCTGTGTGGTTTTAAGCTCGGGCGTCTCTACCATTCTGCCTGTCATTACTGCAAGATTTAACATAATTTTTTACTCCTTATTTTTGTAATTCAAGGTACTCCTTAAGCTCGGGCAAGGAAACATAGGTAAAGGAGGTTTCCGCATATGCCGCGCGGCTTATATCCTCAAGCGTGCCTATAAAGCTGTCCACGCTCGACGCCGCCGCGTCGGTTTCGGTAAAATCCTTCTTTATGTCCAAAGCCTCGTTATACAGCTTTAAGAGCTCATTTTTAAGCGCCATAAGCGCCCTGTTTTTGTTCTCCGCCACGTTAAAGACGTCGCGTACCGAATAAGCCTTAGCGGTAAGCTCCTTTATGCGGTCGCCCAAGGGGTTTTCGCAAATACGTTTAAGAGTATCCGAAATAACGGATATTTCCTCCGGTTTATTCCAAAGATAGTTTTTAAGCACAAGCATATCCTCGGGGATAACCTCGTCTCTGCCCTTTAAAAAAGCCTGTGCCTGAACGATAGAGCCAAAGCCGAAAAAGGTTCTGTCGGATACCGCTATATCCTTTTTTCTAAGCTCTAAAAGCATCGCGTCCATAAGCTCGTTAATGCTGTCGGGGATTTTTATTTTTTTAACCTCCTTCTGCATTTCTTCAAGCTCCGATAGACTTACGGTTGCGCTTACGGTGTCCTCCGCACAGCTCTGTTTTTTACGCAGTATCGCCATACGGTTTGCTTTTTCGCTTACATACTCGGTCTGCACCTTAAGGTCAAAACGGTCGTACAGCGCCTTTAAAATCCTTTCCTCGGGATTTTTGAAATTCGGTATTTCGTTAGACGCCGAAATAAAGCTTATAACGGGGATATTTACCGTCCTGCCCTCATTGGTGTAAACCCGCTCGTTAAGCGCCTTTAAAAGACTATTGAGCACTCCTTCGTTGGATTTAAAGAGCTCATCTAAGAAAGCAATGTGACAGTCTGGAATCTTATCCGCGGTTATGTATTCAGGTTTGCCGCCGCTGCTTAAAGCAAGCGCCTTTTCATATATTTGGAGCGCCTCCTCATTACGTCTGACCGAGTCGGCATAACAACTGTTTCCCGGATCATTTCTAAAGTCGTCAAGCGCTTTTTCAAGGTCTGCTTTCATATCCCTGTAGGTGGGATCACTTTCCAGTACGCTTTTCGGCACGTGACCGGGTATGAGGCTTGCAAGGTCGAGCCGCCCAAAAAGCTGCTCGGTATCGGTCTGCTTGCTCATAAGGGTAGAAAACTGCTTTGCTCCCTTTATTCGCCTGCAGAACTGATCGATAGCATACGACTTTGCCTGCCCCACATCACCGAGCACAAACAGATTCCGGCGGGTAAGCAGAGCCAAAGCAATGCAGTGTATCAGCTCCTCGCGCTCGCAGACTGCCGAATTAACCTCATTAATAACCTTTAAAAGCTTTTCATTTCCCATTTTAAATTTCCCCTTTAAGCAGCTTTCTTCTTTTTGGCTTTAGTAACCTTTTTTTCGGTCTTTGGCTTTTCAGACTTCGGCTCACGAATGTTAGCCGCTCTTCTGGGGGTTACGAGATATTTGTTACCCGCGCTTTCAAGCAGCATAAACCCGCGCCTGTCAACAGCTATCCGAAGGCTCCCCGAGCTTTGCCTTAAAAAGTCGGTTATATGCCTCGGATCGTAATTAAAGCCCGACTCGGGCGACGGAGAAGAGCATAGTACGGGCAGAGCCGCCTCTGACCTTCGCCTGTACGCCTCACCGCGAATAATGACCGCCGCGGGAGCAAGCGTTATATTAATACAGGAGTCGTCTCCCGCCAAAAGACAGCCTGACGCCGTTTCTACAGCGCTTTGCAAGGCTTTTACCGTGGTTTCGGTACAATAATCGTAATTAAACCTTTCAAGCAGCGCTTGCATACCGGGCGCGCCATCTTTCATCATAATTGTTGTGAAGACGGTATTATCTCCCACAAAGACAGCAAAGGGCGGCGATATGCCTACATAAACCGTGCCGCTGTCCGCAAGGGGCGCTATTTTATTTACCGCGCTTATATGAAGCAAAAGCTCCATACTGCCGTCTGCCGAGCCTAAACTCACCGACATAGCCATACGCTTTGTGTCAGTCGCCTCACACCTGCTTTCTCCCGAATCAAGCTTGACCCTTACACACTGAATATTCTGCATTTCACCGTGGGTCTCGGCCGCAAAAGCACAGCGGCGCAAAAGAGTGCCGAAACCGTTTACCGAGACATAGTTCGTCGGATAGGTTATTTTAGCTTTAGGAAATTCCTTGGCGGGAATTGTGGGCAGCTCGTATTTACTATCCCCGAAAAGCAGGGTTAAAACTCCGTTCTCATCGGTTTTAAGAGTTATTTCCTCGCTTTTTGCAAGACGGATAATATCCGCCGTTACCTGCGGGGCGACAACCTCTCCGCTTTCCGTTACCGCCGCTTCCTTTATCCGCTTTATAACCGTTGTGCGGATATCCGTTCCGGTTATTTCAACCGTACCCTTATGGACGTCCGCGCTGATAAGCAGACCGTTCGCCGCCTGCAGGCTGCTTTTTGTCACCGCATGCAGGGCGGTTTTTAATGCGTCGTACAATTCTGCTTTCTTAACCGTAAAATTCATTTTCTTACCCCCTAAGACTTTAAAATATCGTATGCAAACTTAAAAATAAGGCAGAATTTATGTAAATCCTCCTCGACGCCGCACTCACTTCTGAGCCCGTACCATTCTTCAAGCAGCTCCCTTTGAGCGTCGGACAAGCTGCTGTCCAATGCCTTCCGCGCCTCGCTCGCAAGTCTTACCTTTTCACGGTATGTTTCGGTTTGCGGCACGGCTTTCTGCGCGATTATATCGCAGATTTCCTCAATAAGCCTTCTGTCCTCCAAATTCTTCACCTCCTATGACGCCAGAAGATCGAACAGATTAAGCTGTCCGTCCGTCTGACCGTTATCTGCCGTAACAGCAGACCTTACAACCTTTAATTCCGTTGGAGCATTTGTTTTTGCGGCTATTCTTTCGGTATTGCGCTCATTTTTGACAGCCATTTGCTTAAAGGAAGCCGTCAAGTCTTCAACATTTTCCTTTACTCCGTTCATCAGGTCCCTTGCAAGCTGAGCGGTCATATCCTCGCACTCGGACATAGCCGCGAGTCCCTCGTCGGATAGCTGTCCCTCTATCATAGTAGCCGCCGCAAGCTTTGAAGCCATAAGCCGCAAAGCGCGCTGCTGCATTGTGCCCTCAAAATAGAAGAGATATACCTCTACCTTGGGCGCCGTCTGATTTATTCTCCAGCTTCTTCTCGAAGCCTGACGGAGTACATAGAGGTTAAATGCGAGGTTGTAAAAGATTAAGGTAGTAAACTCATTCAAATCGAGTCCGGTTTGGACCAAAAAAGGATTTGTTATTAAGACCTGTACGCCCTCACCGAGCTTTTTCTTAACCCATTCCTCACGCTTTACCGCAGGAACATTCTGACGGAGTATGCAGGAGCTGATCCCCATTCCGTCAAGCCGCTCCTTTAGCCTATCCTGAGTATCAAGGCGCACCCACGCGGTATAGATAATAACGCGTTCTCCCGCCTTAATCTTTCTTTCTACAAGCTCCAGCACCCTCTCGGTTTTCAGATTGGTCTCCTCGGGCAGCTCTTTCGGAACCACCAAAGGCTCGTCCCAACCGCTGAGCCTTATTTCGGGGTGACCGTAGGACTGGTCGGGATAGGCGGTCAGGAGATTGAGATATACCGAAAGCAAACGGTTTGCAAGCCGTCTGTCCTTGCGCATAAGCCTTTTAAATTCCGTCTCCATCGACTTATATTCTTTTGCAACCGCCTCGCTCATCTCGCAGGCAACGGGAATTTCCTCATAATCGGGCAGCTCCTTTGCCATATCGTAGAGCGATAAAAATACCGTGTTTTCCATAAGGAACTTTGAATAGACAATGGGAGAAATACCGGGCAGAAACTTCTCCCGCACTTTCTTAGCGCGGTTTTTGGAGGAGGCGTTATACTTTTCGTCCGCCACTTCGTAAAATGTTTCCACCACTCCGTAACGCTGACAGAATTTACGTGCGTCGCCATACTTAAACCCGTCCATAAGCATAAGCCGAGGTTTTAATCTGAAAAGCAGATAAAACATTCCCTTAGCGTAGCCGTTTATTAGGGTAGCGGTCATTGCTATGACCTTTTTGGCTATACCCGCAAGCTCCGCCATAGCCTCTCCCTGTGCGCTCTCTCCTGAATATTCGTGAAGCTCGTCGCACAAAAGCGCGTCTATATGCTTAAACTTTTGCTTTATATACCTTGACAGAGGGTAGCGCCTGTATGCTCCCGCCGCAGGATATATACCGTTCGGGTTTTCCCACACCTCTCTTATCTGTTTTTTAACAGCCTCGGTCTTAGCGGCGGAATAATGCTCCGAAACGAATTGGCGGTGAACAAAGCCGTACTGACCTATCCTCACCCACTCGTTTTTCTCGGGAGATATACAGTCGGGATTACAGACCGACCACAGCACCGTACCGCAATTATTGCACTTATGGTTTTTGGAATTTTCTTCGCGGTAGAAAAAGCTGTCGGCAGGCTCCTTTACGGAAATCCCGTCTATATTTACCGTCATTTTCTGAACCTCACCGCATATGGGGCAAACGAAGGCTTTTTTTCTTTTGCTCCGGATTACCGCGGGCTTTCGCAAATAACCGTTTCTGGCGCTCTCCTTTGAAAGAACAAGATATACTGTTTTATCTGTGTGCTTGTATATACCGTACATACGGTCAACATCACCTATGCTCGATACCGTCTGTGCGACGCAGTCGGGCACCGTTTCATAAAGCTCTCGCACCCATTTTTTTGCAACATGGGACGGGCAGGTAATAACATTAACCTTGCCGCCCTTTTTGCCCGCACTTTTTTGATAGGCATACAGCGCCGCCGCGCCTATTTTTGTTTTGCCCGCACCGCAGCTCGCCGCAAGTATTCCGAGCTTTTCGTGCTGTAGACGACGTTTAAGAGCCTCCGCTCCTGCTAACTGGGCGTCGTAGAGCGAGTAACCGTTCTTTGAGCGGATATACTCGTTCACCTCCCTTAATTCTTCGCATATTTCCTCCTTTGAGGGCTCGAATACCGGCGCAAAGGTATTCTGTATGCGTTTTGCAATCGCTGTGCCGAAGGCTTCAAGGTAATTTGTAAATGAGCGTATACCGCTGAACGCGAAATCCCCGCGGACGCCGCCGGGTATCTCTATCTCGCCGGATTTAAGCCCGTCGGTAAGCACCTTGGATATTTCCGTCTCCTCTTCCTTTATGCTCATTGCATAAGCGCAAAGAGGAAGGCTCACGCTGTAAACACTAAGCCTTTTTAAAAGCTTTCTGGCGATAAGCTCGCGTATAAAGTATTCGCTCCAACAAGGCAAAAGCGGAACCGACAGCTTTCGGTCAAGCTCCGAAAACAGCTCCTCCTCGTTTTTGCAGAAGAAGTACACATTTCTCGGTTTTTCCTTTCCGTCGTCGGTAAGCTCGTCGTCCTTTACCTTCATAACACATTCGGCGCAGGTTTCGTAACTCACAGTCCGCCTTTCGTAATTTCTCACCCCTTTACTCGAAAGCACGGTATCTGTCTTTTCGTTCGGTAGTCTTATAGAGACGCTGCAATCGCTGAATATTGCGTCCGACATAGACTGCACCGTTTCCGGATAGCCTCCGAACCTTAATACGATAATGTTTTTATTTCCGTCAAACACCACCGTATCCGCGTAGTTTGTGACGCTGATTACATTTTTGTCGTCCTTAATTGTAATCGGCATCAGCGTTTGGCATTTTTCGCTGATAACACATCAGTCCTTCCTGTTTTTTAAGGCGGTAAGGCATACCTTAAAGAAATTCCGAATACAGTGTAAAATTCTTTTCAGATATGCTTACCGTTCTGACCTTACGGTTTATGTAAAAACAAAAAAGACCGACCCTCTCTGCATAAATACAGAGTTAAGGTCGGTCTATCTTGTGATTACCGAATTAAACAGACTGGCGTTTTAAGTTCACTTAAAACGAAAAAAAGCCGGACTTCTCCCTTTAAAAGAAAAATCCAACCTGATTACTCTTACCAATGCCGTCGCCTTATGCGGCGCGACAATTTTCTCAAACCATGTTACGAGAATATTATATCTGCTTTTGCGGACATTGTCAACATCAATTATTAATTCTTATCATTAAAGCAAGGTTGTCAATTGAAAATATTATTTAAAACAGTATTATATTTGACATTCATTATTTTAATATGTATAATGTAAATGTATTTTTGGGAATGTTAAAATAACGGTGGTTAAAATAGTGTCAGACATATTTAATTTATTTCAACAAACAAACTGCATTACAGTTGGAAGCTTAGACTCTAAAAAGCTTTCTTTTATACAGAAAAATTGTCCTCAAGCACTTGAAAAAGTTAAAAATCACTCTGTTATTATGTGGAAAGACCGTATTGAGCATCTTTCAAAACACGCTTATGACGCTTCTAAAATGCCACTTGATGAATTAGTCAATTTGATACCGGATATTATTGCCAATCCCGATTACATAGGATACAGGGAAAAAGATTCCAGTCTTCAATTTATAAAAGAATTTGAAAATAACATATTAGTAGCCGTTAGAGCAGACGGAAAAGGGAAACTCGCTTTCAGAACGATGTATACAATAAACAGAGGACAATTATCCGATTACATTAATAAAGGTCGTGCTTGGAAATTCAATATTGACAAAAAAGAATAATAATATTATAATATAGGTATCAAAGGTAATATTTCAAGCATATTATTACTGAATGGATTAGTCAAGGATAGAACGGGCAGCTATCACGCCTACCAACCAAAGTAGGTCTTAAAGAGATGCAGGGGTGCCAACCTGCTGATTAATCCATTCGGTATAATATATCGGCATCCGTGCCGATTTTTTTATTGTCAATTTTTTGTGAGAAAAAGAATAAAAATATTTTCCGAAAAACCGCCTGTCAAACTTGACAAACAGAAATTTCGTGTTATATAATGCAGACGGTGCAGGAGCACACTGCATCTTTCCTTTCCTTAGAGGGCCGCGCCTGTCACGCGCCCCTCTTTTTTCTACCATCTCGCAAGTATGCGTCCGAAAATAAGCTTGCGCTCGTAATTATATTTCTTTATAACGATTATTACTCTATCCCCGATATGGAAATCCGCATCGCTTTGTTCGGGCAAATATTTGCACAGACAGTCAAGCCCTTCCTCTATTCTGCAAAATACTCCTCCGCTGTATTTTCCCGTAATAACAGACGCTCGGCGGCTGTTGACAGGATGCCTTGATTCCGCACCGTCAAAGGGGTGAGGTTTAGCTTCCTTTATAGATATTGAAAGCGTTTTAGTGTCGCTGTCGAAGGCTTTAGTAACAGCCTCATGCTTTTCGCCGGTGTGCAGATATTCTCTGAGATCGGGTATGCTTGCAAAGGATATATCCCGGGCTTTAAGTGAAACATCAAATCCGTTACAGGAACAAAGCGCCTTCGAGCGTCCCACAGCAATTATATCGCACTCAACCCGTTTTCCTATCTGTGGCTTCAGCTTTAAAAAGCTTTTTCGTCTTATCTCCAACGCCTTCCGTCTTGAAGCAGTACACCACCCCTCTTTTCTATCTATACCCGTTATGACATAATCTATCTGCGATCCCGCCATTGAGCGCAAGACATGCTCGGGCGGGCTTTTTTCATCATCATACCAAACCTCGTTATACGGTATCATTATTTTTACCCTGTAATTTATTATTGTAAGACTGAGTACCTCGCCTTGTTCGGACAATTTCATTAGATCATTGCCAACCACCGTGCCCGTAAGCACAGATCCGGAACGGAAAGAAGCGTATATCATCTCCCATTCCTGTTTTTCTTCTAACGAAAGCTTTCTGTCCATCCTTTTAAAGTTCAGCTTACTTAAACGGTCAGTATTCATCATACTATTTTCCTCCTTGGTAAAAACGGTATTCTCCGTTTTCTTTTAAACAGATATATTTCTCGCAGGGTATCCGTATGTACTCACATATTTGGAGGCTGTCCACAGCAAGAATAACCACCCTGCATTGTCGGTCAATTCCTTCGGATAAAGCATTTATTACCGCTTCTCTGCCGTTATGCGCAACACATATATCATAACGGTACAGCTTATCCTTACGGTCTTTAAAAAACGTAAGCTCAAACGGCGGCTGACCGCGGCAGTAAATCTCAGGCGGCTGGTCGGCTATCGCAAGCATTACTTCAAAAGCTGTTTCAGTGTCTCTGCCGCAAATAATTTTGCTGTCGTCGCAGTAATACTCGCCCATTTTAAAAAGCATACGGTTCATTTCAAGCTGCCTTAGCACAACGTCAAATCTGTGAGGTCCGCCGCATAGCCTTTCAAGCATATCCACTTTCATACCGCCGTATTCGCGGACAAGCTCCAGTATTCTTTTCTGGGTTTTAGTCAGAAGCATAGAGCATCTCCCTTTCTATCATTTCGTCGGGCAAGTCAAGAATAGTTTCTGCCTGCTCTGCGTTTACGGAGTTTAGAATAAGTGAATAGAGATAACCTGTCGGGTTGCGTATTTCGCTCTCGTTTTTACGCATTATTTCAAGAACGTCAATAAGCGTGTCTCTGTTAACTCTTTTAAGCAGATTGCGAATCTCCGATTGCGGCAAAAGCGCACCCGAAAGCTTAATATTCTGCTTATAGTAAATAACCCTTACCGCGCTTTCAAGCATCTGCGCGGTCTTTTCTTCAAAATCACAGAATCGGCAGTTTGTGAGAATTTCCTCAAGCTCACGGTCGACGGATTGACTGTTATCACTCTGAATATTATTAATATAATTATTATACGTTTGAATTGTATGCGGTTTCGGCATATCTTGAACTCCCGAATCGGAAGTTCTTGATGTGCTGTTTTGGCAGGTCTTGATATGCGATTTTGGCAGTTCTTGATGTGCCGAATCGGCAGGTCTTAAACTTCCGTTTTGGCATATCTGCTCACAATAAGGGTTGGCGGGCTCTTTTTCGTCACTTTCGGCGGATTTCGGGCTGTCAAATTCATCGCCGAAGTCCTCGGCGTCGCTGTTTTCTAATTCGCATTTTAGAATAAACAGCCTGTTCGGAAAGCCTCTGCCCTGTCTTTTTTCAAGCAGCAGTCCGGCGTTGATTAGCTCCTTAAAGGCGGCGATCGCCTTTTTGTATGTAACGCAAAGTATATCCGCAATTTCCTCACGGGTGTAAATTAAATACACCTCGCCCTCCTCGTTTATCCAACCGTTTCTCTGCGATAAGCTCATACGGTCAAGCAAGAGGGAATATACTAATTTGCTTTCGGCGGATAATGTTCTGTAATTCGGATTGGCAAACAGAGATAAGGGTAAACGCAAAAATCTCTCGTTTATAACGTCGCTTGATTTATAGGTTCTATCCATAGCTAAATTTCCCTTTCGTTTAATATTTTAAGGCTCCTGCAATCAATTCCGCCCGATAAATCAAAGCCGTCCTCCTTTTCTTCCTCCTCACCGTCCACGGGTATTTCAAACTGTAAGGAATATTTCGGAGCGGGCGGTTTTTTAGTTTTTTTGACGGGCTCTTTTCTCCATTCGGGAATATGCTCCGCCGCCTTGCAGTATTTAAGCAATTTGAATGACGGGTGCTCCTCTGGGGTTATCTTGTTCAAAAGCAAGGGCTTTGCGCCCCTTATTAAAAGTATCGCCTTATCCTTCGCTAGCCGCCTTACCTCGTCGGGCATCATCAACGGTCTGCCTGTACTGGTTTTGTTATGCATATACGGCTTTTGAAGCACTATGGAATCAAAAAAGGGTCTTGTGGGCGTGTTCATATTGTTTACACGCACAGTCACCTCGCCGCATTGCTTTGAGATAAACTCGGCGGTCATAGCGTCGTTACAGCCTAAAAAGAGCTGGTAATCGCAGTCGCCGACTATTTCCTGCCATTCGTTTTTGGGGTATCTGTCGGAAAGCTGGGCTATACTCTGGACTACCGCCTGAATATTTATATTGCGGGAACGCGCTACCGAAAATATCTTCTTGCTGTCAAGCAGAGAGATATTGCAGAATTCGTCCATAAGCACGTTTACGCATACGGGCAATCGGCGGTTCTCCTGTTGACGGGCGAAATCGAAGAGCTTTACAAACATAAGCGAAAAGAACATTGAAGACAAAAACTCCAATGAGCTGTCCTGATCGGATATTATGCAGAAGTAGGCGCATTTTTCTCTGCCAGGTAAGGTTAGATCAATTTCGCTGTGCTTGGTTATATCGTCAACAAGCTTGTTCTGAAAAACATTCAAGCGGTTGCCGAGACCTATTACTATATTCCCCCAAATCTGCTTATGAGCCTGGCGGAATATGCCATAGGGCGGGAGCGCGGGGTGGTCGGGCGGCAAAGCTCTGAAACGGGCGTCTAATTCCTGCACAGAGGTGGTCGAAAGTATTTTATATATCGTGCCGAGACTTCGTTCCTCGGGCGGCAGAAGCTTGTCCGTGCCGGGATATGTAAGGGTCTGAACATAGTGCAGCAGCGCCATAAGCAGATTTTTCTCCGCCTTTTCCCAAAAGTCGCCGCGCTCGTTCTCATTAGAGGTATTCCGTATTATTATTTCCGCCACGCGCTGAACAAGGTTAATATCTTTAGCCGTATCCATAACGCAGTTCCAGCCGTCAGACGCGAATAAATCCAAAAGATTGTATGCCTTTACGGTGTAGCCCCTTTCCCTGAAAAACTCGGAATACATTTCGTAAAACTCCGCTTTCGGGTCAACCAAAACAATACTCTCTCCGCGTCTTGCCGCCTGCATTACAAAGGGCATTACAAAGCCCCGGGATTTTCCGGTTCCCGGCGCACCGTAAACCATTACGTTTTTAGACATTCCCGGCATATCCTTCATTGCGACATATTCGCCGTTATCCAGTTTTCCGAAAAGGGTTTGGTCAAGCTCCTTTAGGCTTCCGCTGTATAAAAATTCGGGCAGCTCTTTTTTATCCATAAAGCCGGACGTTCCGTGAGTTCCCTCGGGAAGAATCTCTATTCCGCGCTTTTTATCCTTTACGGTTTTGTATCCGCTAATAATATCCTTACCCTTTCCTGTAAAAAGGCAGTACATAAGGACCGAAAATATAATTATTCCAAAGCCCTGCGGAGTAAAAACCGACGCTATGTTTTTTACGGGATTAAGAGTAAAGAGCGGCTCGTCTCCTCCCCGCCATACGTTGTTAAGACCCGTTACTGCGGAGTGAATTATAAAGCCGGCGGCATAAAGAAGTATAAGGGCGATAAGAACAAACCTTGGCAGTCTGTCCTTATTCTTTTCGTAAAAGGCTATTGCGCGGTCTTCAAGCCTTGCTATCCATTTTGATGGGCGCACTCAAAAGCTCTCCTTCCTTTGTGACATACGGTTTTGTTTCCTTTGTGTGAAGCTCGGGGGAAAGTCCCAGCAATTCCTCCGCCTCGCCTGTTTTAATGGGGTGAAGCACCGCCTTTTTACCTCTTAATATTTCCTTTGCGGCGTCCACCTGCCAATCGAGCAGAAAGATATGCACACCGTATTCGGCGGCGGTCTCCATACGCGGAAAATCCAAATCTATCCCCACAAGTATCTTCCCGCCTGCGTCGTACCATCTGTGCTCGGGCGGTGTATATTTCTTTTTTAGAATATTCTGCGCTATAATTCTTCTGTGCTCCTTAACTGACATTATACGAATTTGCCTTGCACCGTTCTCCGACAAAGGGAAAAATGACACAGGGCAGTCAAGCCGCCGTACCGCGTCGAAATACGGCAAAGCCTTCGAATTTGTGGTCTTGCGCTGTGCAAAGGATAAAAGCTCGCCCAATTCGCCTGCACCCGTAAAGGCGGCTGCGCTTTTCCTGCCGCCTGTCAGAATATTCATACTAAAGGTGTTTCGCTCGGTTTCGGGGTATAATCCGTCGTTCCGGTCGGATATGTAGTAAAGCGCCGTCGCGGTATTCTTTGTATAAAGCATTCCGTTAAACCGAGCCGTGCCGAGAGGATTTTTATTCTTCTCGCGTCTTAAAGCAAAGGCTGGCAAAAAAGACAGCGCGCTATTCCTGTCCGGTACAGAAGAACAAAACACATCAGTCTTGCCCTGAAAGAGAAATAACATAAGCTCGGCAGTTTGGAGGCGTCGCGTAAGAAACGTACCGACTCCCCTGCTCTTCCTGTCATACTCATAACTGTAGCCAAGGTTATCCAATGTCGCCTTCCCTTTTTCTGTAACACGAATACTAATACCGTTTCTGCTCGCTCTGAGCTGACCGGTCAAAAGCAAATAAGACAAATCCTCTCTATTAATATTCTTGCTATTAACAGGCAGATCCTTACACCACCCGCACAGTCTGAGGAGGTCTATTTCTGTATTTGTGTATAACAAAGCGCACTACCTCCCGTACTCGTGTAACATTTGCCGATTTTTAAGGTATTAAAATCCGTTGAAAATCCTTTAATAATGCGGTTTTTAAGGTTATGCTCTTTTTGCAAAAATTCAAAAGCTGTTTTCCGCCGCTTTTTTTAAAAAAGCGCACTACCCTAATTCGTGTGAAAGCCGCATATCCGTGAATATTCCCGCCTCGTCATCAGGCAATACATAGATGTGACAGCAGCTTTCTTCCCGTAGCTCCGTAAAAAGTCCAAGCGACAGCTCAAAGCAATCGTCGTCGGGGAACAGCCTGCCCTTTAAAATATTCTGCACAGCCTTAAAGCCCTTGTTGTCGTGGTCAAATACGTTGCTTACGTCCCGCGGACAAAACTCTATAATCCCCAAAAAAGCCTTTCTGAAAAACGGCAGCTTAACCCCGTCAAATGAGATTTCGTTAAGCAGTCGAAGAAGACTGTCCTGAACGAACTGCGTTCCGCTTACAACCCTGCAATGGGGTAAAAGCGAATTAAGCTTAATATGTACCCACCCCTCGGGCGTTACGGATATTTCGCCGTAAATCTCGCTTATCTTACCCTTAACGGTCTGCATATTTTCTTCATGCTCCGAGCTTCTCAACTGCTCGTAAAGGCGGCGCATTTCTATGCACGCCATCTCCTGCTGCCAAAGCGCCACCTCAAGAAGATTGTTAAAGCGCTCGCTGTCGGGCGGGACGGAAATTAAGGAATCCACACAGGCGTTGCTCGCAAGCACTCGCTTTTTCATTTCCTTTAATAACTGAAAGTTAGTTGACATTTAAAAGCCTCCCTGATTACCTCTATTTTTTCTCTTTTCCTCATTTATCCTGTTTATCTGAAGGCAGCACATAAACCCAATACCTAAACAGCCTCCAAGCATTGCTCCGCCTAAAAAGATTAATAATCCCATTATAATTCCTCCTTATTCACTCTTTTTTCAAGACTTTCTCTATCGGTCGTTATAAGCTCAAATTCGGTATCGGACGCGCGTATATCTATCGCTATACGATTGCGGCCTGCACACAAAAGCCCCTCGCCCCTGCCGCAGCGGATTATCTGCATTGTCTCGCTTTCGGTGAGCATCAGCTTTTCTTTAAGCTTTACAGCCTCGGTTTCCTCAAGCTGTAACAGTAATTTAAGCCTGCTGTTTCCAAGCAAAGCGTCGCCGAATTTGCCGCCGTTAAGCGAAAAATAATCCACGACGTTTTGGGTTGCGGATACGAATATAGTGCCGTAGCCTCGCACCGTCTTTATAAGCCCGACGACGAAATCCGCCGCCTGCTCGTTGCCGGTCTCGCCCGCTATCTTCCACGCCTCGTCAAGTATTACGGCTTTTTTCTTTACTCTGGATAAAGATATTCTGTCCTTTACAAACTCGGTCGCAATAAATGTGCCGAGCGCCGTAAACTCCTTGCTGAGCCGAGAAGTATCAAGAACAATAAACGGCGAGGACAGGTCAATATTAGTCTGCCCTCCAAGTCCCGAGGCAGAGCCCTCAACCAGCCGTTTAAGCGCCATAGTAACGCTTTTAAGCTCGGTGAATTTCTCCATAAAGGGAATTAAATCCGCAAAGCAGGGCATTCTTTTTATTTTTCCGTTTTTATCCGTAAGACTACGGTTATCCTTTGTAATTCCAAAGCTTCTGTAGCAGTTAAGTATCGCCCTGTCCAAAAGGTATTTTTCGTCGGGGGAAATGCCGGGATAAAGCAAATCAAAGAAGATATGAATATTCTGTATTTTTTCAAGCAGTACCGAGCTGTTGTCCCTTAAGGTATCGGACGAGTCTGCGTCAATATCCGCCGTAGTGCGCCTTATCTCCATAAGATTTATACAGTCGGCAGAGCCTGCGCCTATCTGAACAAATTTGCCGCCTATCGCCTCGCACGCGCCCCTGTATTCAAAGCCCTTTTCGGGGGTTATTATATACACCCCTACCCCTTGCATACGCAACCGCATTGCAATCAGCAGTAGGAAAAAGGTCTTGCCCGCGCCCGACATTCCGAAGACCGCCATATTTCCGTTGCTGTAACGTGTAGTATTGTAGTGGTCTACTATGACCGACGAGCTGTTATGAAGATTAAGCCCGTAGAAAATCCCCGTCTCATCGCACATTTCAAAGGACGAGAACGGAAACGCCGCGGCGGCGCCGCTTGTCAAAATATTCCGTCGCGATTTATGCGCTATGTCTCGGTCTATTTCAAGCAAGGGAAGTAACGACAAAAAAGCCTTGTCCTGCATATAGTCGGCTCTCCTTGCGGTAAAGCCCATAGAGCCGCAAAGATTAACCGTTTCCTTTTCGCGCCTTTTAAGGTCGTCTAAATTATCCGCAGATACCGACATAAGGGTGTTAATATAATAAAAATCCTCGCCCTCGCGGTTTATTTGAGATTTCATAAAGAGTGCCGATTCTATGGCGTCGTCTAACTGTTCGTAATCCGAGCGGGTGTCGCCGACCTCCTGTATTCTTGAACGGTTAAAAACCGCCGCGTTGCCTATTTTGGGTATTATCTGCTCGCGGCTCTTTCTTTCAAGATAAAAGACCGCCGTTATACCACCGCCCGCCTCCGCAAAGGGAGCCGCCCACGCAAGCCCCGCGCTTGAAGGATAGCCGCCCGCCGAAAGATAAAGATAGGAGCGATATTCGCCCTCTGTTACCGTGTAGTCCCTATGGGTCATATCCGCGCTGTCTGGCGAAAGTGCGTCCCTTATGTCCTCGGGTATTTGAGTCGGCTTTATACCTTTAAGCGATGGTCTTAAAAATCCGCAGAGCAGCTCATACAAAAATATATCCTCATTAGTATGTGTTACCGTTTCAAGTCCGCAGGCTTCAAGATACTGCCTTGCGGTATTTACGGTGTCGGACATTTCATCGCAAATAGCCGACATTTCAGCCGACCCTCCCTCATAAGGAAGTACGATATAGAACCGTCTTGTAACCGCCTGATTTTGGGCTATATAGTTTACAAGCTGTGCGTCCTCAAATATCATTCTGCGGCAGTTTTCGTTAGCCTCCGAATTATAATAGTCCTCCAGCCTTTCACAGAACGCGTCTATATCCGCAGGTCTTGTTTGGGCTACTATCTGAAGCCTTGACGGCGATATTTTAAGCCACGCCGCAAAGCCGGAGATTATATTCTTTTGCTCTAACTCCGACTTTAAATAAAAATTAAGTGGAAGCACCTCCAATACGGTCACATACTTACCGTTATTAAGCTGTATTATGCCGTCCGAAATACTTTTTACGGGTACTAAGCTTTCGGTGCTGTCGTTATTTATTTGCTCCTTGGGTTTGCCTAAAATAACGGATTTTAAATCAGGAATTTTCATTGCTTTTCCCCCTGTAGGTCAGAATTTTTCTGTTTTTACGAAAGCGGATATACAGCCGCAAAAAATTAAGCAGGCTTGTATCTCCTACCCCTATTAGCGCAAACCCACCGACAACCACGACAACAACGCAGGTGACGCTAATCCGTGCTAATGCCGGGATAGGAAGTACACGCATAAGTAAAGCCGCTAAAGGCACACATAAAAATACCGCCTCGACGGTATTTCGTATTTCAAACATTCCGAACAGCCGCCCCGCATCGGTAAAATTAGCGGGGATTGCTACTGTTATTTCGTCCAAAAAATCACTCCTTGTTAATTTGCAACCGATACTTGAAGAAATAATCGGTTTATGATATACTGTAATTGAAAGGTGGTAAGGCTTGTGAAATATACGGTATATACCATAGAGCAGATTGCGGATATTGTAGCTCCCATAGCCGAAAAATACGATGTTTCCAAGCTGTATTTGTTCGGTTCATACGCTCGGGGCGAAGCAGACGCCGAAAGCGATATAGACCTGCGCGTAGACGGCGGAAGGCTCAATAATCTTTTTGCACTCGGCGGTTTTTATTCCGATCTTGAAACCGCACTCCAAAAAAATCTCGACTTAGTTACAACAGATACGCTTCGTCAAAACAAACACGATATCCTTACACGCAATCTTATAAGAAATATGCGAAAGGACGAGAAATTGATTTATGAGAAACTATCCTAACGCAGACATTGATATTCTCCGTCACATATTAAAATACTGTGATAATATCGAGGCACTAATATCCCGTTTCGGGAGCGATATTGAAGTTTTTAAAGCTGACCTTGCTTTCAGAGATTCCGTAAGTATGAATATCCTTCAAATAGGCGAGCTTACAGGTCATTTATCCGACGCTTACCGTTCCCAAACAAAGGACAAAATGCCTTGGTCTGCAATAAAAGCTATGAGAAATCTTTTCGCACACAATTACGGACAGATGAATATTTCAGTCATATGGAGTACAGCGACCGAAAATATCCCCGAATTAAAAGTATTTTGCCAATCAGAAATTTTAAAGGCTGAACCTCTTGACGATTCATCCGACGACATCGACATTTAACCATTTCCTCACCTTACGGTGGGGATTTTTTATTTTCCTCCAAATCCTTTAAATAAAGCTCCGCCCATTCCTTATCCGCGTCGGAGAAATTTTTATACGTCATATATTCCCCGAACGTAAGGTAGCGGATAACGGCGATTTCATTTTCTGTATTATTTCCGTCCGACGTTAAGCTGTACGAAACAGACTCGTCTACGCGCTCCTTTAGGTATTCCCTTGTAATTATTTCTGTATTGCTGCCGGTCAGCACAAGACAGACCGAGTAAAGCTTCTCATAGCTTAAGGGCTGACCGACAGCCTTAATTCCACTCGCAGCAGACACCTCCGGCATACACAGTATTTCGTCCATTCTGGATATATACATCTCAGATATATCCTCCTCGGTAACTCCGCTGTCCGACGGATTTCCTATTCCCAGCACAGACGGCATACTCGCCACAATAATCACAGGCAGCATAATAATTGCTATCGCCGCGCAGAGTACATACGGCCAGTAGCGTTTTGCCGCTTCAAGCGCCGCGGCTTTCCATCCGCCCCGCAAAAATGCCTCTATAATTTTTCTTATAGACGCCCCGTTCTGAACAGCGGATAAAAATCGCTCACTCCCTGTCTTGCTCATTGTCCTTTACCGCCTCGTTAGGAATATCTTTCGTCTCTGGAATCGGCGGCGAACCGTTCTTACCGAATCTCTCGGAATTAGGATTATGCCGCACCGTACCCGGCCTTGCGACTGCGCCGAAAGTACTGTTCTTATTACGTCCCGACGTCTGCTTACCGCCGAAGCCTGCAGAGCCTTTACTATTTCTTCCTCGCTCATTTTTAGGCTTCGGCGCGTTTGAATTTTTCCCTGTCGGTTTTTCATTATCAACTGTTTTCCCTCCCTGCGGTTTCGGTGAACTGCCGCCCGACTTTGGCGGCGGATTGGTGCCGAAACGGTTAGTATTTATCTTTGTGCCGCCCGAATTGCTGTCAAATTCGGCTGTCTTCGGAATATTGTTTTTACCCGTCGAGTTAAAGGTGCTGTGAGACGAGGTATTTACCCCGCCTGAATTTACGGTGCCGCTGCTATGAGCGTTTTCGGTCTGCGACGATTGCGAACCGTTAGAACTGTTGTTATTATTCTTTGTATTATTACTGCCGTTTGTGCTATTCCGCGTGCCGCCTGAACTAAAGCCCGAGCGTGAGCTGTTCTGTGCCGATGCGCTGTTATGGGCTTTAGCTCCCGAGGTGTGCATAGCCGAATTAATAACACTCCTTGCCGCCAGCATAGCAATAAACCGCCCTGTGCCGTGGTCAAGCGGATCGCCTGTAAATGTCGGGTTCATACCTATCTTTGAAAGCAGATTGTCCGCATTACGTGCTGTCTTTGCAAGCCCCACAATGAGCACCGTCCACGGAAGCACCATAAGCCCCGTCGGCATAGCGCCCATAGCGGATAATATAAGCTTTAAAAACAGTACGTTCGAGATAAGCAGAAGTATCATTGACGCATATGTACGGATAAAGCCCGAGCAAATATCCTTGGTAGATTTACTCCCGCCCATTGCAAAGGCTAAGGGGCTGAATAAGGTCAAAACCGCCACCACGGCATAACGCTCGCCTATCTCAAAAAACAGCTTCAGAACCTGTATCCCGATAAGAACGCCTACTATAATAATAAGCAGCCACGAATTGCTGAGCTCCGTAAAAAAGGTTTTATCCGGGAAGGTTATTTCCACATCCTCCGGTATGCCTATAAGCTCGGTTATCTTCTGCCCGATTGAAAGAGCTATCTCGCATATCTGATGTGAAAAGAAAAGCAGAAATCCGAACAAAAAGGTACGTACAAGCAGTATGGGCGGGGACTCTGTTTCAAAGCCTAATCCTGCGAACATAGCTTTAAGGCACTGAAAAATACAGTTGCCTATAAGCAGTCCCCAGCCTATCGCGACAAAAATTCTGTAAAGCTCGGTTACCACAGGGACGTTGCTTTCAAAGTATGCAAGATCGGTATTCATAAGACCTAACAGAGACTTTGCCGCATAACCTAAAAGCTCTACAAAAAGGCTGTAAAGCCAGAGCGCAAAATCCTTTATAATGGAATTAAGCATATTTCTTTCCTCACGGCAGGTAGTTATATCCGTCAAACAAGGGCTGAACGTAGGCTATAAACGCGCCTATGCCGTTAATTACAGCCCAGGCAAGCCAGACTCTTTTAAGCCAGCTCCAAGCCGCGTCTGCTTTCTGCTGTGTACCCGACATCTTTGCACCTATTACCGCCACCGCCGACATAAGCGCCGCAAGCACGGTGGATATTCCCGCAATACGGTTGTATACGTCGCGGATTATCCTGTCGCCCAGAGCAAAAATATCCTCTCCTGCAGCGAAAGCTGTCAGTGATAGCCCCGACATAAGAAGAAAGGCAATGCAGATAACGCTTAAAATTTTTAAAAACCTATTCGCTTTCGTCCTCTGCTTCATCTTCCGCACTCCATTCACGAAACTTGCTATCAAGCATTTCCATAAATTCGCCGAAAAACGCCGCAAGCAAATCCCGTCTTGAGGAAATAAGGTTTATTTCCAGAGGCGTCTTCCAGCCGACAAAGCCGTACAGGAATGTAAGGTAAAGATACATGCCCGTGTAGTCTGAGTTGTCATACATTTTATTGAAGGTATTTATAACCGGCTTGTCCGTATTTTTCCTGAATTTTAATTTTGAATGAAGCTTAACAATTAAAGGCTCCGCCATCTGCTCTGCAATTTTCCGCATTTCAGACTTAGAAGGATTGCCCTCAGCCGTTATAATTCCTTTGTCTGCAAGCATTGTATCCGGGTCTTCTCTATCGGTAATATCTCCCGTTAAAAACCGTATTTCGGAATAATCGGTTATTGCCATATAAAAATTTTTCATTTCGAGTTGCTCCTTTGCTTTTTAATTTGTAGATATGCCGCTATCGCGGCAGATAAAATCAAGGTGATTAAATAAAAATATAGGTTGCTCCCGTCGCCTGTTTTGGGCGCTTCCGGGGTTGGAGGCGTTTGGATAATTTCAGGCTCATCGGGTATTTTTTGGTTTATGAGCTTTAGGCTTAATATTTCGCCGTCCTCGGTTATAACGGCATTATTATTATCATTAGATAAGATATATCCGTCGGGCGGTATAAGCTCGCGGACGATCCATTCGCCTTTCGGTACTCCCCGAAAAACAAATTCACCGTTCCCGTCGGTTTCGCAAATTGCTATCGCGGTATCTGTATCAAAAACGGTCTCAAAGAGATAAAACAGCCCTATTAAAGCGCCGCTTAAAGAGCGACCGCTTTCATCTGTCTTAATGCCCTTTATCTGTCCGCGGATTATTTTGTTTGTAACTAACTCTCCGCTTTCGTAGTATTCTTCTGAAATAAGATAGTGACTGTCGGTTTCAAGCTCTTTTATATAATATTCAGCGCCAAAGGGCATATCCGCTGTGAATATTACCTCTCCGTCCTCATTGGGAGTAACCTCCTCAATAAGTCCGTCCGCAGGAATAATGCTGCCGTCAAAAGCTTCAAGCTCATAAGCTGCGAAAAGCCCGAACCGAACACTCAATATCTCGCCGTTATCCCCTATACCGAAATCCGAGTCCTTTTCAAGCTCTTTTTTAAGGGATATTTCCGTCCTTTGCCGTTCGTTATGTATTTCAGCACTTACCGTTCCTGCCGTAACCGTAATCTCGGTCGTCTCGGTGCTTAAAACAAAGCCCTCGGGCGCATTTTTTTCCTTTAAAAGATATTTTCCGAGGTACAGTTCACCGCTTACCGCCTTACCCGCTTCATCAGTAACAAGAGTTTCTGCCAAAGCGTCCTTTTCAAGCCTTAATGCGCCGTCTGAGGTATAAATATCCTCGGCGGCATAGACCTCAATCTCCGCGCCCTTTAAGCCCTGCTCGCTGTAAATCGGGGTGTATACGCCGTTCACTTCCTGCACCGAGGAAAAGACCTCGCCTGTTTTAATAAGGGATATCCTCCCCTTTTGGGGCTTGTCTGTTAATTTAATGGTTATTTCGGGTACGCTCCCGTCAACGCTGAAGGAAACGGGGACGGAATTTAAGATATAACCCCCCGGCGGGCTTACCTCAATAAGCTCATAACTGCCGTAGGTCAGCGGTTCGGGCAAGCTTAAAACACCGTTTTCATCGGTATAGTAAAGCTCGCTTTCTTCGCCTGTTTTAACATTCCTTATCTTAAAGCCTGTAATTCCTTTAACCGTCTGTCCTGTTTCGGAATCGGTCTTTATAACCTTTATTTTTGCGCTTTTTAGCTTATTTACCGCCCGTATTAAAACGTCCTGCGTTTCGTCGCATACCTTTACCGTCCATTCGGTCTGCCCCGAATAGGTATACCCCTCGGGGAATGTGACCTCTCGGATAATATACGTTCCGTAGGGAACGCCGAAATTAATTTTTCCGTTACCGTTTTGGTCGGTGGTATCAAGCAAAAACACATTTTCCGGGTGCTCTGCCCATGTAGCCGAGAATCTCGCGCCCGCAAGCGGAGTTCCGTTCTCATCGGTCTTGTATACCGCGATAGTACCTGTAGGCTCGCCTATTTTCGGCACCACCACCTGCACGACCGCCTCGGGAGAGCTTCCCTTGCTCATTCCCTCTATTGTAGAGATTTCAGGTCCGTTATCGTCGCCGACGTGGGTTACAAAATGCTTGCCGTTATATGTGCCTGCGTAAATTGCGACGTGAGCCACCGCCCCTGTGGATATATTTTTAAATATAACAAGCGAGCCTAACGGTATTTCCTCAGCAGGCGTAAAGGTACTTCCGCTTTGAGTAAAGGATATTCTTCTCGCTACGCCCGATTCAACCCAAGAATTCGCCGCCGTGTTGTAGGCAACAGGCGAACGCGGATTTGAGGGACAGGGAAACGCCGTAACATCTCTGTTTGCAATATTAGGCAGGTAATTGTAATAAACATAAGATACATAAGAGGCACAGCAAAGCCCTCCGCTTTTAAAGCTTTCTAAATTCGGTGCAAGCCCTGTTTTGGTATTCGCCGCCACCGTTTCAAGTCCCGACGCGCCCGTGCCGTAACCTATGCCCGACAGCACCGATGACGGCGTTTTTGTACCGTAGGTCACGAAAACACTGCCGTCCGCCTTTTGGGTTTCGGTCTTATAGCCCGTGTATGTAAGCGCGTCTAAAAAGACGTTATCAAGCATATCCTCCGGTATGTCCGATGCGGGAGCCGCAGACAAAGGGAGTGCGGAAAGCACAAGCATTATTGCAACCGCCGCGCATAATAACCGTAATAATTTGTGCGTCATAAAAAATCACCGTCCTATATAATATTCATCGTAAACGCTGCCCGAGACTGTTAACAGCTCGCTGTTTTTCCCTGCGCTTACCATTCCCGCGGGAGTCCATAAATCGGATTTTTCCGTTGCTATTCGGTACTCTCCGTCAGGATAGCTTAAAGGTATAAAATGCAGCTTGCCGTAGCCGAAGCTGTCGGGCAGTTCAAAATGTCCTAAGCTGTTTCGTATAAGGGTAGTGCAAAGCTCCGCGCCCTGCCTGTAGGAAAATTCGGGAAACAGCGCGGTCATATACTGTATTTCGGTATAAACCGCTGGGTTCGGTAATAAATACCCGCCGACTCCCGTAACAATCCCTCGTATATCCGCCGAAAAACCGCGTCCCGAGGATATTGTAGTTCCGCCAAGCGAGGGATAAAGTATATCCGTGCTGTTTCCTATGCCTATACCGTAGGTTTTCTTTTCAAAAGTGCCGTTCACATAAACATATTCCCACCATGTAGCATAGCCGTCACTTTCTGCAGAAACAGCAGGCTTTACAAAACCTGCGGGAGCCGCCGCCTCATATGCCGTATCGGGAGTTGTATATTCTATATAGGGCGTTGTCTCATAGTCGGCTTCGGTATAAAAAACCTCCGCTTCTCCAACCTTAACGGACAGCCTTGCCTTAACACTTCCGCCGTCAAGCCCCTCGGGAACGCTCCACTTGAAATAGCAGAGGTTTTTATCCTTTTTCGGTACAACCGCCGCTTTTTCTTCGGAACAAATCAGCTCTCCTCCGGGAGAATATATCTTTAATTCGGTCTTTACGTTATCCGCAGGTGTATAATCCCTGTTTGAGAGGTTCACAACAAACCCGCTTGTTACAACCTCGGTTTCTTCTCTGTAGGTTGCGTTAGCCTCCAAAAGTACCGCTTCAAGCGTCCTATCGGTTTCAAGACCTAAAAAGATATATTTAGCCTCTAACCCCATTGTCCCCGAAAGCCCCGAGACATAACGCGGAAAGCTGTATCTGCTGCTCGGATAAGGCGCCAAGTCCGTTACCGCACCGAAAAAGCTTTTGCCCTCGGCGGGTCGGATATTGGTTACAGTATAAGTTGTACCGTATTTTACGGTCTCATAAAAATCCGAAATATCCTGTTTATACAGAGTTCCGTTAAGGTAGATGTCAAAGAGGCACCAGCCGTCAAGGATTACCTCCTGCTCGCCGTCCAATACTCCGTTTACATCAAGATTAAACTCCTTGGTCGTAAAGTCGGGACAAACCGCCGTCTTCTTGGTTACAGTACCCGAAATAGGATCGCCGCGCCACGAAGCGCCGTTGTAGTTAAGGTAATTTTTAGGCTTTATATCCGTTATGCTGTAAGATGAGCCCGTATCAACCTTTTGGTAAAAATCCGTGACGTCGTTTGCCACAAGCTTGCCGTTTACATACACGTCGCAGGTGCCGCAGTTATTAAGGTTGGACTGCAAAGCGTCGTCTAATATGGCGTTAACATCAAGATAATACTGCACCGGCTTTGTAAGGTTACTGCCGTAGAGCATCGCCGCGCCGTAGCCGTAATACATTATGTTATAAAAGGTTAAGCGTGAGGTTGCGTTTGCGGCGGCGGGCATACCCACATAAGCGGAGGTAAGCCTTAATGAATTAGGCAGATACCTGTTTGTGTAATTAGCTATAAAGCCCCAGCTATTGCTGTTTTTAGAGGAATTGCCGTTACTGCCCGAGCCGAATTTTGCCGAGCCGTAAAAGGCTATTTCGGTTACGGTGAGGGAATGGTATGTACCCTGAATTTTTACGGGGAATATAGGCTCAATAAGTATCGCCCAGCGGTTTTCTACAAGTGTGGCGATAGATATTCCCCAAAATTTAGACAGCAGCTTAGCGGCGTTTGTATCATTGCTCCAGCCTTGGATTCCGGTTGTAAGCTCGGGAAGACTAAGCCCCACGTCAACATCCCACCAACAGCCCGAATAGCCCGAGCTTGTTGTCATAGAAAGCCAAGTGTAATTAGCCCTTAAATAGGTTTTCGGATATTTAGCGTCGAACTTATAAAAGGTGAGATAATTACGGTTGTCCGCGTTTTTTGTGGCGGCTCTGTAAACGTCCTTGCAGGCTCCCGCCGCATTACCGTTTGCGTCTATAACCGTAAATCTGTAGCCCACGGCGCGGTTGCTGTTATTAACCAGCATATCCGGAACGGCGTAGCCGCCTGTTGACGCGGTCGTACTGCTGCCGTCCCCGCCTGCCGAGCTTGTGCCGTTAAAGGTAAGGGCAAAGCAGTTAAGGGTGCAGAAAAGTGAAAATATTATGGCGACAAGGGTGCAAATAATAAGTTTTTTAATTTTTCTCATAGCGCTTATCCTCCGCAGGTATGACAGGTGTGCTTGGGGATAACCGCGCCGCAATTAGGACAAATCATATCGCTGTCCGAAAGGCTGTATCTAAGGCAGGTGCCGCCCGTTCCGTCGCCGCGTATTCTTCCGCAGTATTCGCACTTGTCGCTTATTTCTTCTTTTTCTATGGGATAAGTAAGCAGTACCCACTCGCCGGGTCTTATCTCATAATATCCGCCGTAGGTCTTTTCGGTGGTAAGCCCCGACGCGGTGCGGTAGATTATTTGGGATTCCCCGTCCCAGGAAATACCGGTCTCGGGGTCGGCGTCCTTAACATACTTCTTTTCCTTTTCGGGTTCAGGCTGTAAAACAGGCTCGTTATATACAGAGCTTGTCTTTTTCTCAGCCGAAGAGAGTATTTCATCCGCCTTTGTTTCATCCGGCTTAAGCCCCGTACCGTCGTCGGTTATTTCGGCGGCGGAGCTGTCCGTATTTTCGGTATTTTTAAGCGGCTCTTCCACCGACACCGTACTGCTTGTATTTTGTTCGGGCGTTTCATCTTCTTTCTTATTCGGCTTTCGCAGAATAAGAAAAACCGCACCCAAAGCAATAGCAAGGCTTAATACAATACATATAATAATTAAAGCATTCTTTTTCACATTAACATCTCCTAAAATTTGTAGTAAAAAACTCCCGTAACCTTTATCGGAACCTCGGCATAGGTTATATTTATATTCCCAAGGCTGACAGGGGTTTTTAAGGTGTACTTAACTATGTAATTCAACCTGTCGGTCTCCCTGAACTCAAAGGTCATATTTTTAATTTCATATCCCGCGCCTGTTAGGGTATCTCCGTTATTTTGAAGTCCCGCGTAGTCGCAGAGAGCCTGTGTAAAGCCCTCGCTGTCAAGACCGCTTACAAGCTCCGAATAGCTTTTAACCCCGTTATATATCTCGATAGACTGCCCGGTTACAAAGCCGTCAAGCACCGCTCTTACCTGCCGCCTTGAAGCATTCACCGCCGTGACAGCGGAGATAAAGGACAGTGCCAGCGACAGCAGCATACAAACAGCGACCGTTATTATACAGACCGAGATATACCCCTCGGCTTTTCTGTTTTTTATAGGTCTTTTAAATTGCTTTAATTTTTTAAAAAGCTTAAAAGACTCATCCGGTTGTAAAAAACTAAAAAAACTCATTTTAAATACCTCTCGGATATTCCGAAACGCTTTACGCTAACCGTCAGCGGTATCTTAAATGCTCCCGCGCCCTTAACATCTATTCCCGCCGAAACCTCTACCCACATACTGTCACCTAACTGAACGGTCTCTTCACTTGAGTCAAAGTATCTGTCGGCGCCGTAGTCTATGTCGTAATACATATATTCGTCCACATGTACCGAATCGCATTCCCAAAACTCATCTGTAAAGCCGCCCGAATAGCAGGCTACCGTAATAAGGTCGTCGGCGGTCTGACCCAAGGAGACGCGGAGCATAATAAGCTCAAACAGGTTAAGTATTATTACGGCTAAGGTTATAAGGATAAGGGCTGAAATACAGACCTCCACATAACCCTCGCCCTTTTTTGAATAAAAAATCTTTTTCATTTCTAACCTCCGAACAGCGCCGACATACTCGAAGCTATCTGGAATAATATTACCGTAGCATAGATAAGCATAAAGCAGACAAGCAGCGCAACCGACAGCTTTTTGACCTTTTTAGGCGCTTTCTTTGCCTGTTCTTTTAACATTTCCCGCTGAATTTCAGATAACTTCATACTAAGCGCCGCGAAATACAGCCGCATATCGTCTCCCCGTATAACCCCTAAAAAGCCCCGGCAAACGTCGGACATCATAGGACTGCCGACCCTTCTTTCAAGACGTGTAATTGCCGTCTCATAACCGCCCGATTTCATATCCGCCGCCGTTATCTTAAGCTCATCGGAAAGCTCCTTTTCTGTGTTTGCGGCATATGACTCTATAATCTGCATAACGTCCCGCGAGTGCTTAAGGTTCTTCTCAGCCGAGGACGCAAGCCCCGGTAGACCGTACTCTATTTTTTGCCTTCTTTGTTTTAGCTTTTTGGCGAGCCGTCTGCCCTCGCCCGTGTAGGTTATTACCGCGGCGATCAGAAAAACGGGAGACAACAGCGGAAAGATAAAAATCATAGGAACGGCAAGAATAGCTATAATCCCTGCCTTTACTACGGCATTTGCCCTGAACTGCTCGGGCGAAAGCGGTATATCCGCACTTCTAAGGTCGTTTAAAAGGCTTATCCGCTTATACTCGTTTATCCGAATATGCCGTGCCAGCCTTTTTGAAAGTTCCGAGAGCCAAAGCTCGGCGGCATTCTCCTTTACCCTCCGCTTTGAAAGCAGATTTTTAACCGCCTTTGAGGTTTTAATATACGGAATTTTAAATATATCCAAAGCCAAAAGCCATAAGCCGACGGACAGCAATATACAAAAAATTATCTTTATAAGCATTGTCTACCTCCGATATTTTATAGGTCTTGTAAACCGTTTCATCATCACAAAGGTTACAAGTATCACTATTCCGCATATTCCCATTACCGCCTTGCCGGGTGTGGTGAACACAAGGGTATTAAACCATTCGCGGTTTAAGAAATACAAAAGCGGAATATTTCCTACAACCAACAGCGCCATCATAAGGTACTCGTTTTTAGCGTCCCTTAAAACCCCCGCAAGCTCGGTGTTTACCGTTCTTACATCGGAGAGCTTTGAGACTATAGGCTGCAGAGCGTCCTTTAAGCTTCTGTCGTCCTGACAGCGGACAAGCGTCTCAACCCACTCCCTGAATATGCCGTCCTGCGTTTTGTCCGCCATATTAAGGAGCGCAGATTTTGTATCTGCAGAAATGCTTTCCGTTTCATTAAGAAAGGATTTAAAAACCGAGTAAAGCGGCGGCTTTATGTATTTGAGGTTTTCCCTTACCGCCCCTATAATATCCTCGCTCCTTAAATACGAATTTGTCACCGCAGACAATGTGGTTTCCATTTCGTCGTCAAGCTGTTTTTCATAGGCGGATAAAATTCCGTTTAAATAAAGAAACGGTATACAACCGAACGCCGCGCAAAGAACGGGCAGTAAAAACATATTTTTAATGATTACCGCCGCGGCCGCACCTATAAAGACAAGGGCAAAGGACGCCGTTACAGCGGCGGAAAAGCTTTTTGCTTTGCCTGTGGCGGCAAGCGCTTCTTTTAGTCTTAAAAGCTTTGTATATATGCCCTCCTTTACCCCGCCCCTTAATGCATTTGATCGAGCCAAAACCGTATTTTTAGGCTTTAAAAGGCTTATAATCCCGTCGGTTATCCCTTCGGGCGTAAGCTCAAATGCAAGGCATATCCCTATTATCGCCGTAAGTGCGGACAGTATTTTAAATATCATCTGTAATCCGCCTCCTTTGTCTCGAATTTTCGAAGCTTCTCTGCGGGAGCGCCGTACTGTAACAGCCGTTTTTTTAGGCTCTCACTCATAGTCTCCGGTTGTTCAAAGCTTCCGTTTATTACATACTTCCCGTTTACTATCCTGTTTTCGGTTATGCTGTACCTGAAAAGCGTGCGGTAGCTTCGTTTGCCCTCGCCCGAGACGACGCACTCGGATATATCCATTATTTTTCTTTTATTATCCTCAAGCTTATGCGCGAAAACGATTAAGGGAAAAGCCTGCGCCGCCTGTGCTAATGAGGTCTCGAATTTAATGGGGAATTTCTTTTGGCATAAAAGGGCGAGCCTTGTGTGCGCCGAATCTGCGGCAAGGGCGTGTATTGTCGAAACCACCGTATGCCCCGTAAGGCTTGCCTCCACCGCCGAGTACGCCTCCGCGTCGCGAATTTCGCCCAACACCACAATGTCTGGGTCAAAGCGGAGCGAGGCGACTACAAGATCCTCCTGTGCTATATTTGAGCCTTCGTCCTCCGACGGTCGCGACAAGGTATGCACAACATTGTTTACCACTCTGCCGTCCTTTCGCTTTATAAGGGAAAGCTCGCGCGAACCCGATTCAATGGTAAATATCCGCTTTTCGTCGGGTACTGTAGCAAGCAGAGCATTTAAAAGCGTGGTCTTCCCCGATGAAGTAGCACCCGCGACAAGAAAGGAAACACCGTATCTTAGGCACATACATAAAAAGTCTGTCATCTTCTCCGTCGCCGTTCCGACAGATACTATTTTATCGGTGGTAATATCCGAATTATGGAGAAGTCTTATAGAGGCGCTTATTCCCCTGTCCTCGTCTACAACAGGAGTTTTAACTGCGGTTATTCTGGTATTCCCCGGCAAATGACCCTGTGCTATTGGACAGGCGTTGTCTATAATCATACCCGAATGGTGCAAAAGTCTTTTTACAATATCCTCGGCGTGCTTGGGACTTAAGAAATGCTCCTTTGCCTTTTCGGTTCTGCCGTCCCGATAGGTCACGGCTATATCGTCCCAGCCGTTAAGGTTCACCTCCTCAATATCTTCTCTGCCGAGATATTTCGTAAGCACCGAATACTCCGCCATTTCGCTGTATATGCGGTCAATTAAGAGCTTAAGCTCTGTTTCCTCAGTAAAGCCCTTATCCCTTAAATACTTTTCTATGTACGCCTTTAGCTGTACGGTTTTATCCTTATCGCTTACCGCCTCGGAATAAATGGCGGATATATGCCTCTGCGCTCCGCTTAACAGGCTGATAAAATCCTCTTTATTCACATTACCGCCTCCGCAATACTTCTGCATACAGCCTTGAATTTAGGGTCGGGTATACGCTCGGTGAGTGTTCCCGTTATTATCTGCTGCGTTAAATAAAAGCAGTACGGAATAATATATTTGGCGTTTGAAAAGCCCGTCTTAACTTCCCCTACCGGCAGATAAATCTCCCTGTCGCTTATGTTTATAGCGCCGATTGTTTTATCCTTTAAAAGCTCATAGCTTTTCTCAAATGAGGCGTAATATGCAGACGAGCGTATATCCGGCGGAATAAGCTGAACCGCGTTATCCGCTATGCTTAGCGCATATGCCGACAGCGGATCGTCAAGCCCCGCCGTGCAGTCTAAAAATATATGCTCGGCTGCTTTAAGGCAGTTGTCGAAAAATTCCTTAACCTTATCCCTTGTAGCCCTCGCGTAGGTGTATTTATTCTCTCCCGCCTTATACCCTAAAAATCCGAAATTCTGCATTTTAGGAGTGGTTACGGTATGCCTTAAAATGTTGTCCTCCGTAACCGAGGTGTGTTCAAGCAGCTCTCCCAATGAGAACAGCTCCTTATCTCTGACCGACGGAAACACAAGCCCCATAAAGGGCGTAACCGTATCGGGCGACACGAAAAGCACGCTTTTCTTATAGCAGTAATACAGCTCTTCAGCTATCTTAATTCCAACCGCGGTTTTACCGCTCATCGGCGGTCCGCAAAGCAATGTTAGCTTTGACATTTATTATCCCTCCCCGAAATATTTGTCCTGTGCGGCTAAAAAGGTCTTAGCCGTTTCTTCTTTTCCCCTGTAAACAAGCGCCGTCTGAATACTGCCGCTGTTTTCGTATGCGGCTATGAGACGCGCCTGTTCGCTGTTGCAAAGCACCGTCACCGTGGCGGCGGTAGGCTTAACCCCGTTTTCGTTAGGTTTTGCCTTATCTGAGTCTACGCCGTCCTGAGTGGTAGTGGTTATTACCTTTACATATTTAAGCTCCGGCGGTATTTTGGTTTCACCGTTTTTATCTGTGATAATAAAAGAAATAATATCTCCCGCCTGAAGCTTGCCCGAAAGCCCTGCGGCAAGGCTGTCCACCGTAAAGCTGACCGCCGCCTTTTTCCCGTCAAGGCTTGCAAATACCTCCTTTACGGTATTGCCCGAGCCCGAAAGCTTATCCTTATTTAGATAATCCCCCTTATAAAGGTCTGAAAGGGCGTATTTATCCTTTAAGCTGTTTGCATCGGTGATTGTGCCGTCGGGCAATGTGGATTTTTTAACCCTTACGGTTTCCAAATCCTCCGCGGTGATTTCGGCACCCTGCTTAACATCTCTTACAAGACGTATAACCGTCACTTCTCCGTCGGTCAGCCTATTAATGAGGGGTGAAAAGCCAAAGGTTATTGCAAGGCTTAGCAAAATACATACAATTCCAAGTACCGTTCTGTTCTTCATTTTTTTGATTTTCCTCCTTTTTATCCGATAAAATATGCAAGCATAAAAGCGGGCGATAAATACGGCAGCAGCGGAAAGCTCTTCTTTTTTGCGATGGAGTTTACAATTACCGCCGCAAGCAATCCGACAATAAGCGCCGCCGAGGTGTTTACAAATCCTAACACAAAAGCCGCCGCACTTGCAAATTTGACATCCGCGCCGCCTATTCCGTTTTTGGTAACCGCCGCGGACAAAAGCATTATTAAGAGTATTGCGGCAAAGGCAAAAATATCTTTTACAAGCTCGGACGGTTCTTTACCCGCGATACCCGTAATACCCAGCATTACGGATAAAAAATCGTCACACTCCCTTGTCTTAATATCCTGCGCACAGGCGTAGAGCATAATAATGCAGATCACGCTCCCACGAATAGCCGTTGCCGATACTCCAAAAAAACATATTAAAGCCGCCGAGGTAACAAGCGCCACCGACGAAAATATTAATGCGGTAGTTGCTTTCTTTCCTCCGAAGCGTTTAGCCGCGCTTCTCCCGGCTATATATCCCACAAGGGCAATGAGCAGGGCAAGTAACATTGCCGACAACCAAAACCCTACGGCGCTGTATTCAGTTCCGGTAAACTCGGGTATTACCGGAAGCATTTCTTTTCGCATTTATTTGACCTCCTATCGGCGGAGAATGGTAAAGCCCTATTCCCCGCCGTCGGATTAGAAAAAAGCTTTATGCCGTGTAAGCGAACATACTGGTGACCTTTTCGGTGACCTTCGGCATTACGGTGGTATTAAGCAGCGCGTAAAGCAGGCTTAACACAAGCGCTCCCAGAACTACCGCAATAAGGATTTTTACTCCCGTATCCACATAGCCCTCCGCCTTACGGCTCTCAAGCGCGCACTTTGCGCCTACTGCAAGTTTGTCTGCCTTACGGCGAAGATTTTTAAAAAAGTTTTTCATTTTATTTCTGTCCCTTCATTTTTAGATTTTATTTCATCAGGTGGTTCCGTTGTAGTTGAAGAGGCCGGCAACCCTTGTGGTGACCGTCGCCATAACCGTTGTTTTGAGCAGTGCGTACAGGAGCGACAGTACCAGTGCTCCCAGCACCACGGCGATAAGAATTTTTACGCCGGTGTCTACATAGCCCTCCGCCTTGCGGCTTTCAAGCGCGCAGGTGGCGTTAATAAGGGCATCATCTACCTTACGAGTGACTTTTTTAAAGAATTTTTTGAACATTTTGGATAGCTCCTTTTATATTATTTTTTGATTGTTTGACGCGGAAGGCTTGGCGTTCCGCTTTGCCGGTTCCGCCGGCGTTAGTTCTGCATTGGAATCACCTTCCCGTATTAAAATTTAAAATACAAATAAAAAAAGCCCCGACTCTTCAAATGAAGAATCGAAGCTTGGTATGAAAGAATAATTTAGTTTTCGTATTCGGTAGTATTTGTAACCATAATAGCCGCATACCACATATCCGCATTACAGCTCACGCCGACACCGGTATATTTCATTTCATCTAAACCGACATATGACCAATGTCTCGGACTGTCAATTATTATCTGCGCTAATGTTTCGGCAATTCTATCCGTACTACCGACAATACCCGCCATCGCAAGAGCCTCCCTTGCGCCTATATCGTAGTATCCTTGTGGAGTGCCTCCGCTTTCAGACAAATCGATATATTTGCCGTAGCCCGTAGCCTCAGCCGCCTTATTCCAATCGCCGGGGTCATGGGCAAAGTTGGATATTAGCTGACCGCTTCTGTATTCGGCGTATCTCGTAAGACCTGAAAGCTTTGAAAGCTCTCCGCTTCCTATTTCGGCTCTCGCTTTATTAAGGTAAAATATGACCTTATCTGCAACCTCCCTTGTATCTGCGGCGGTTGCATTTTTTATTGCATTGCCCGAACCGCCTGAAAGCGTTGAATTGGAATTATCTTTTTCATTCCCGACCGACGGTTTTATTTCTGCCGCCGAGCTTTCAGTTTTAGTCTCACGGCTTTGCGCCGCAGGTTTTGAATTAACTTCACTGACCGTTTCGGAACCTTGTGCAACTGTTGCACTAAGTTCAGAAGAGCTTTCTTCTACAATATCGCTTTCAGTTTCAAACTCCGTTATCTGAGAAGCTGATACTGATGAGGATATTTGAGAAGAAAACTCGTCCGATTCCGTTTCGGTGTTGGTAGCTTTGCACCCGCCGGTTAAAACTAATGCGGCAAGAGTAATAATAAGGAAGATCTTTTTCATTTCACGACGCCTGCCTTTCAATATATTCTTTAATAAATTCAAGAAACAACATCTGCAGCTTTGAATTGTCATTAAGCAATTCAGGGCACCGTGTAAAGAGCTTTTTACTAACTGTGAATTTCACTTCGCTTTCGGATTTCCTTTCGTCCTCAGAAAATACCGCGGTTATTGCTTCCTCTGTAAGCTTACCGTCCTTATTAAGCTTTTTAAGCCTTTGGGACTGAGATAAATTTATCTTGTATCTGCCCGCGATATTTTTCAATATATAGCTTTGTGCGTCCACAGGAAGATAGGAAAGCTCCGCACCTGCCTTAAACGGTAGTTTTTCGCAATCGACGAGCTCTAAAAGTCCGGGCAATAAATATGTAAGCCTTATTAGATATGCGACCGTTCTGCGGCTTTCATTGTTTTTCTGACCCGCATTACTTAACAAATCTAACTTTGTGCACCCGGTGCACGAGGTTAAGTCAAGGTCGGTTCGCTTGCCCTGCCTATTCAGTATTTCCATCTCCATACGGTAAGCATAAGCTTTTTCGCTGTATTTAAGCCCTTGCCGCTGTCGCAGATTACTTTCAAGCATTATTAACGCCGCTTCATCATCCGATATATTCTCTCTGACGATTGCGGGAACATTACGAAGACCTATTTTTTTAGCTGCTCTGTACCTATTTCTGCCCGAGAGTATCTCATATTTACCGTTTGCTTTTGCTCTGACCGTAATTGGTTCGATAATACCGTGGTCACTAATGCTTAAAATTAGCTTATCCAAGCTTTCAGGCGAATACTCCAAAAAAGGCTGCGGTCTGCCGGACAGTCTCATTATTTGCTTATCCGAATATTCGCAAAGCTGTTTGGTGGATATTTCGGTTATAACCGAAACTTTTTCCTGATTATTTTTCTCGTACATATCTTTACCTTCCTTTTTCATAATTGACCTTTAAACCGAAAAATGAAAGTTCAGGCGATTTGTACGCTGTTTTTGTGCGGTTAACAATAACTCGGTGTTTTTTACTACCATTCGTTACTGATTCCGCGGAATCGTTAGTTTTTATTAGCTTTGCAATAAATAAAAATACCTGTAAACTTTGCTTGTTTACAGGTCAGTTGCTGATAGAAAAAAATGTGTATTTGACATAAACAGTTTAACTGTGGTATATTTACCAAATGCGCTATGCCGAATTCAACACTCCGAAGGAGGTGAAGATATGAACCAATTGGGTATAAATAAAGCAAAATATAATGTGTTGCTTAAAATAAAGAAAAAAAGCAAACAAATATACATGTTACTGCAAGAAATCCTGATAAACCTTCTTGCAACAGTATTAGCAGAGCTAATTTTGCATATAATCCTCAGCAAATAACAACCTTTTAATTCATTATCGACATAGCGCATAGGTACAAACAAAGCTCTTGAATTTCAAGAGCTTTGTAAGAATGTTGGCATCTACTTATTTTCCCGGGCAGCTTCCCGCCGAGTATCTTCAGCGCAAGCGAGCTTAACTTCCGTGTTCGGTATGGGAACGGGTGGACCCTCGCCGCAATCAACACCAACTATATACGCTGTTTTTTGACAGCTTAATTATTATATCACTGCTTTTTACATTTGTCAAGTATTTTTTCAAAATGTTGGATAAAAGAAGAAATGCGAACAGACTTCAATTTGAGGTCTGCCGACGATACCCCCCAACGGCTGCCTGATTTACAAAATGAAATTGTTATATTTTCCTGCACTCAAGGTAAAAACGCTTATCGTCCGCTTCGCCCATTGAAAAGGTCTTGCGCGGAAGCGAGCCGTCCTGCCGCACTGCGTCAAAAAGCTCCTCCTTTTTCATTCCGTCAAACAAAAAGCCGAGTGCGTTTCTTGTCTCCGCCAGTTTTTTAAGGGAGTCCTCGCCGTGTATGTAGTCGATTTTAACGTCCTTGTGTGCCTTTAAGTAATCATCTAAATAGGCTTGCAGAGTTCCCACGGCAAGCTTTGACGCAGGGCGTACCGATATTTCCCTTTCGGTATTGCCGTAAACGCAGGTGAATCGCTGTGCGTCTGCGCCGATATATTCTCCTCCGCATTTTTCTATGAAGTCCTCAATAACCTTTTGGGGTTCAACACCGAAAAGCACGCGGTAAATAGGCTCAAATTCAAGAGAAGAATCGTGAATATTCACAACCTCAACAAGCGCGTAATGCGAGCCGCCGAGCGCCGCACATTCCTTTGCGGCGGCAAGCGAGTGATTGCCGTCCCCCACAACAAAAAGCAGGTCTCCGCCGTTTTTCCGCAAAAGCTCCTCTGTATGCCTCCGGAGCGCCTCTGTCGCCGCCTTATCGGGTGCAAAGCCGCGTATATGCCCGCCGCCGCACATAAGGTCAAAATCGTAAAGACACTCAAAATCACCTGTATTGCCTGCAAGACCGCCTATAAGTAGATTTTCGGGGTCATCGCAAAGCAGCATAACGTGCGGCATTTCAAGGTGCGCACCGCGCCGTATTTCAACCCTTGCGGGTATTCTTTCCTTTACGGTCGCCTCGGTGGCGCGTATAAGCGCTTTACTGCCCTTTTCGTAGCTGTAATTATCAAGGTTTATAAGCCCTATGATACCGCGCCGTGTTTTGCCGTTTTTAATGGCGCGCTCGGTATAAACAAAGGTATTTTTATATTCCTTAAAAACGCCGCCCTCAAGGTAGCTTTTCATAGTCGCGTTTATTTTTGAAATTCTGTCGGCATTATTTTCTCCCAAAAACACCTCGGGGAAAATAATGTTGAGCGCAGACGGAGCGTTACCGACTGTTTTTTTCACATTTTCCCAGTACTCAGGCTCCGATGTGTATTGATCGCAGGCGATTACTGCCCACTTTTCGGGATTCTT